>ERZ827168.1083-NODE-1083-length-39685-cov-4.059172_pt1 | contig 39685 bp, 39 predicted proteins | sample MGYA00519868_ERZ827168 | MGnify/ENA primary metagenome ERZ827168 (study PRJEB31778, sample SAMEA3449271) | human gut metagenome | biome: human gut; feature: human-associated habitat; material: faeces | place: United Kingdom | collected 2010/2012 ...
ATCATCGGGTTCTACGACGTGCAGGAGAGCACACGGGCGCTTGCCAGGCAGTTTTTGAGCATCCTGTCGATCACGCTGATCGGCACCTCGTATCAGGTCGCCTGCCTGACCGGCATCGTGCGCGCGGGCGGCGACACCGCCTTCGTGTTCATGAACGACTCCATCTGGGTACCGGTGGTGCTCTTTACCGCGTATTTGGCGGGCTATGTGTTCGGCGCGCCGCCGTGGCTCGTGTTCGCGCTGCTCAAGGGCGACCAGATCTACAAGTGCTTCGTGGCCATCTTCAAGGTCAACCGCTTTAAGTGGATCCGCAACATCACCCGCACGGAAGCTCTGCAGCAGGCGTAAAATCTAATAAAAGGCCTCATTCTGTTTGCTTTCAAACAGAATGAGGCCTTTGCTTGCTCAAGGGTTTTAACGCACCGAGACAATGACCGCATCCCCTGCATCAAAGTAATCGCGCAGATCACTGCTCAGGCCGCTCGCCTTCCAGGCCTGTTCAAAGGAAATATCTTCGCTTTGGCTCAGCAGTACATAGGTTGAATCGCAAGCTGCGTGGGGGAGCCGTCCGGTCAGTTCAAGCCGGAAAGGATAGACGATTCCCTGGGCCCGCCAGGAGCCGTCGCTCAGCTCTTCGTAAGGAATCAGCACGACTTCTTCGTGGTTCGAGGTGCGCGACTCGATTTCGTCCAGCGGCGTTTGCTCGTAGGTGCGGCGCACGGTCGGTGTGTTTGCGGCACAGCCGACCAGCATCAGCAGCACGGCAATCATCAGCAGAAACAGCGGCTTCTTCATGGCGCATTCCTCCTTTGCAGCAGAAAGGTTATAAAGTTTCCAGCACCTTGGGCAGATCGGCAAAGTTGTCGATCACCGCATCGGCATAGGGCAGACGGCGCTCCAGCCCCTGCCTCCCGTTGGGGCGGAGGTAAGTGGTCAGCACCGTGCGCATCCCCAGGCGTTTGGCGCCCCGGTGCTCATCCGAACCGCCGTCCCCGATGAACACGCTCTCTTCGGGTGCGGCGCGCATCCGCGCCAGCGCGTGGCGGTAAATCCCTTCCTCCGGCTTGCAGATGCGAACTCTGTGGGAAAACACCGCCTCGTCCATCAGCTGCGCCAGAGGGGATTCGTCCCAATAGAGCGTATCGACCACATCCGCATTGCTGACCAGGCACATTTTGTAGCCTGCGTCCTTCAGTATTTTCAGCGTTTGCAGGATCGTCGGGTCTACATCCATCAGCGTTGCGCGGAAGCGTTCGATGCGCCGACGGGTCAGCTCGTCCAGATCTTCATCCGAAAGCGACAGATTTCCCCAGCGGGCGATTTCCTCGGTCAGGGAGCGGGGCGTTTCGATCGCGCCGGAATCCGCCAGCGCGCAGCGTTCCTCGGTCTCAGCAAAGGCGTTCCATTCCGGCTGCGTGATGCCGAGATAGTCCCACTCGTTCCGCCCCGGAATCACCGCGGGCACGATCAGCGTAAAATAGAGATCAAAAAACAACGTTTTCTGCATGAGAATCCTCCGTAAAAGACGAAACAATCTCTCGGTTTCCGCTTTTCAGCATAGCAGATTTCGCCTTCAGAATCAAACTTTATTCACACATCTTTTTTCAAAAGGACTTGCCACTGTGCGGTAAATTATATACAATATAGGTGATAAAACCGACTTGATTGCAGAGGAGGCGCTTTTCTATGACCAAAGAGGTCGTCGATACCATGCTTGAAAAAATGAACAAATCCGTTGCTGTCTATAAAAAAGAGCTGACTTCCATGCGCGCCGGACGCGCCAACCCCCAGCTGCTCGACCGCATTTTGGTGGATTATTACGGCACCCCCACCCCCATCAACCAGGTGGCCAACGTCTCCATCCCCGATCCGCGCATCATCCAGATTGCGCCTTGGGAGCAGAGCATGCTCAAGGCCATCGAGAAGGCGATCCAGAAGTCCGACCTGGGGATCAATCCCTCCAATGACGGCAAGGTGATTCGCCTGCTGATGCCGGAACTGACCGAAGAGCGTAGAAAGGATCTCGTCAAGCAGACCCGCAAGCTGGCTGAGGAATGCAAGATCGCCATCCGCTCGATCCGCCGCGAGGCCAACGACCAGATCAAAAAGATGAAAAAGGACAATCTCATTACCGAAGACGAGCAGAAGACCACCGAGGATAAGATCCAGAAGGCGACCGACAAGATCGTCAAGGAAGTGGATGCCGTGACCGCGGACAAGGAAAAGGAGCTCATGGCGGTATGATGAAAGCTGTCCTCGGCCTGCCGCTTGCGCAGGCCAAGGCGCTGCTTGCGGGGAAGGATTGCGAGGCGGAGTTCACCCGCCCGCCCCGCAGGCCGGATAAAACGGGCGCGGCGCGCGTGGTGCGCGCCGCGTGTTTCGCAGGGACGGTGCGCCTGACCGTCTCGTTTTTTGACGATACGGCGGAGGAAGAGGAAAAGCATGAGTGAACTGCCCATCCCGGCGGAGTTAATGCCGCGGCATGTCGCCGTCATCATGGACGGAAACGGCCGCTGGGCGAAAAAAAGGGGAATGCCCAGAGCCTTCGGGCACCGCGCAGGCGTTGAGGCGCTGGAGCCCATCATCGAGGCCTGCGGTGGGTGGGGAATCGAAGCGCTGACGCTGTTTGCCTTTTCGACGGAAAACTGGGCGCGTCCTAAGGACGAGGTTGCCGCGCTGATGGGGCTGATCGTCGAATACTTCAACAAAAAGATCGATGAGCTCGACCGCAAGGGCGTCTGCATCCGGATGCTGGGGGATCTGTCCGCCGTGCCGGATTTGCAGCGGGAAACCGCGCTGCGCGCCATGGAGCGCACGAAGGACAACAAGGGACTCAAGCTCAACATCGCCCTGAATTACGGCGGGCGGCAGGAGATCCTGCGCGCGGCCAGGCGTCTGGCGGAAAAGTGTGCCGACGGCGAAATGCGCCCGGAGCAAATTGATGAAGTTGCCTTTGAAGGCGAGCTTTACACCGCGGGGCTGCCGATGGTGGATTTGCTCATCCGAACCAGCGGCGAAGAACGCATCTCCAACTTCCTGCTCTACCAGTGCGCCTATGCGGAATTTGTATTCGTGCCGGAATACTGGCCGGATTTCACGCGCGAGGTATTTGCCCGCGCGTTGGAAACCTATGCGCGCCGCGACCGGCGTTTTGGCAAAGTTTGAAAAACGCCTCTGATTTGTATCGAGACGGAAAGATAAAGGGAAAAATCAAATGCTGAAAAGAACTGTCACGGGGTTGATTGTGGCGGCCTATACGATCACCATGATCCTGCTTGGCAGAACGGCGCTCGTGATCAATACGGTGATGCTGCTGCTCATCGGCACCCATGAAATATTGGACAGCCTGTCCTCCGGCGGCTTTCATCCGGTCAAGTGGATTTACTATCTCTATGCGCTGCTGCTGACGCCGGCGTATCTGCTGTTTGATACGACGGGCTTGCTGATCATGCTGCTGGCGGGCGCGCTGGGCGGTATGGCGGCGACCTCGTTGACCCATGAGCCGGATGCGAAGGAGATGCTGGCGGCGCTGCTGCCGGCGTTCTATCCTGCGCTGCCCATCATGGCCATGTGCATTGTCATGACCAACGGCCTGCCCCACTGGCGGCTGTATGTCTGGATGATGTTCGGCCTTTCGGTGGCCAGCGACGGCTTTGCGCTCTTTTTCGGCATGGCCTTCGGCAAGCGCAAGCTCATCCCGCGCGTCAGTCCCAACAAGACCGTTGCGGGCGCGATCGGCGGGTTTGTGGGTTCGCTGTTTGCCGCGGCGATCATCTTCCTCAACAGCCTGTATTTCGGGGACGGCGTGCCGTTCTGGATTTTTATCGTGCTGGCGCTGATCGGGTCGCTGATGACGCAGGTGGGCGATATCGTCGCCTCGTATATCAAGCGGTTCTGCGGCGTAAAGGACTTTGGCAAGATTTTTCCCGGCCACGGCGGACTGCTCGACCGCCTGGACGGCATCATGTACAACGCGGTGGCGTTGTGCATCTATCTGTTGATTTTGACAGTGATCTGACCGCGCGCTCTTTGATGCGCGCAGAAGGGACGGGCAAATGCAGAACATTGCGATCCTGGGCAGCACCGGGTCGATCGGGCGGCAGGCGCTGGACGTCATTTCCAGGCATCCGGACCGTTACCGCGCCGTGGCACTGGCTGCCAGAAGCAGTGCCGAGCTGCTGCAGGAGCAGGTCAGGGTCTTCCGACCGGAAACGGCTGTGCTGACCCATCCGCCGAAGGGGTTCGGCGGGACAAGTGAATGTGAGTGGAACTTTGGAGAGGAAGCACTGCTGGACGTCTGCGCAAGAGCGGATGTCGATGCGGTGCTTGTTGCCGTTGTGGGGATAGCGGGCCTGCCGCTGGTGCTGCGCGCCGTTGCGTGCGGCAAAAAGGTGCTGCTGGCCAACAAGGAAGCGCTGGTGACGGGCGGCGAACTGGTGATGCGCGCCGCGAAGGAGAAGGACGTGCCCCTGCTGCCGGTGGACAGCGAGCACAGCGCCATTTTCCAGTGCATTCAGGGGCGGCCGAACCAATCGCCCTGCCGCATCGTTTTAACTGCATCGGGCGGGCCGTTCCGCACCTGGACGAAGGAGCAGATTCAAAGCGCCACCGTGGAGCAGGCGCTGCGGCATCCCAATTGGTCGATGGGGCGCAAGATCACGATTGATTCCGCTTCCATGGTCAACAAGGCGCTGGAGGTCATCGAGGCCAGGCACCTGTTCGGCCTTGCGCCAGAGAAGATCCAGGTGGTGATCCATCCGCAGAGCATCATTCACTCCGGCGTGGAATTTGCCGACGGGGCGACGTTGGTGCAGATGGGGCAGCCCGATATGCGCGTGCCGATTGCTTACGCCATGAGCTACCCGGAGCGCCTTGACAACGTAGCACCGCGTCTGGACTTGACGCAGGTCGGGCCGCTGACCTTCGAGCAGCCGGATTTTGAGCGCTTCCCCGCGCTGAAGCTGGCCTATCAGGTGTTGGAGACGGGCGGAAGCGCACCGGTGCTGCTCAACGGGGCAAACGAAATCGCCGTGGAGCGGGTGCTGGCGCACCGGCTGCCCTTCTGGCGCATTGCGCCGCTGCTGGAGGAAACGCTCTCGCGTGTGCCGCAGACGGGCATAACCTGCGTGGAGGACGTCTACGCCGCAGACCGCGCCGCGCGCAAGGCAGCGGAAGAGATTGCCGCGTGCTGGGCGATCTGAAAAGACAAAAAGAAAGACGATAGAGGTGAACTGGTTTCGTGAGCACGATTCTTTATGTTTTACTGGCCATATTGGTGCTGGGCATTTGTATTTTCATCCATGAATTGGGGCATTATCTGGCGGCGAGGGCCTGCGGGCTCACGGTGCTGGAGTTCGCCGTGGGCATGGGGCCGAAAATTATCGGCTGGAGAAAAAACGACATTGACTATTCCATCCGCGCGTTCCCCATCGGCGGCTTTTGCTCCTTTGCGGGCGAATCGCCGGACGACGAGGAGAGCGACCCGCGCAACATCAATTTGCAGCCCGCGTGGAAGCGGCTCATTATGACCGCGGCAGGGCCGTTTATGAATTTCGTGCTGGCGCTGGTGCTGGCGGTGGTGCTGATGGCCGCGGTGGGCGAATATGTCATGGTCAACCGCATCGACACCGTGACGGACGGCTCCCCCGCCGCAACGGCAGGCCTGCTGCCCGGCGACCGCATCACGGCAGTGAACGGCGAGAGTTCTGACGAGGCGACGGAGATCAGCGCCGCCATTGCCCAGACCGGCGACAGCGACGTGACGCTGACCATCGAGCGCGGCGGCAGCACTTTTGACGCAGTGGTCGCCAAGCAATACGACGCGGCGAGCGGGCGGTATTTGATGGGCGTCACCTTTGGGGTGGAAAATGTCCGCATCGGGTTTTTTAAGGCGGTGGGCAGCTCCTTTGCCTATTGCGCGGAGCTGTTTAAGACTATGATCAAGACCCTGGGGCAGATGTTTACGCAGAAGGACGTGCTCGACCAGGTGGCTGGGCCGGTGGGCACGGTTTCGATGATGACGCAGTATGCGCAGCAGTCCTTTGCACAGTCCTTCAACGAGGGCATGACGATGGTGCTGAATCTGGTGGTCATCATCTCGATGAACCTGGGGCTGATGAACTTTTTGCCGCTGCCCGCGCTGGATGGCGGCCGCGCCGTGCTGCTGCTGGTGGAAACCGTGACGGGGAAGCACCTCTCCCGCAAGCATGAGGCCATCGTGCATTTTGTGGGATTGATTCTGCTGCTCGGGCTGATCGTGCTGCTGACGGGGCGTGATATACTCAGATTGTTTGGGGTGAACCTATGAGCGAATTAAGAAGAGAGTGCAGAAAAATCCGCGTGGGCAAGGTGGAGATCGGCGGCGGCGCGCCCATCTCCGTGCAGTCCATGACCAATACCGATACGCGCGACGCGCAGGCAACGCTGGCGCAGATCGAGCGGCTGTATAAGGCGGGCGCGGACATCGTCCGCGTTTCGGTCTATGATGAAAAATGTGCGCAGGCGGTGCGCACGCTGGTCGATCACTCCCCGGTGCCGCTGGTGGCAGACATTCATTTTGATCATAAACTGGCGCTGGCTGCGATGGAAAACGGCATCCACAAGCTGCGAATCAATCCCGGCAACATCGAGCGGCAGGAGGACGTCCGTCGCGTGGTGGACTGCGCCAAGGCGCACCATGTGCCCATCCGCATCGGCGTTAACGCGGGCAGCCTGCCCAGGGATCTGGTCGAGAGCCAGGGCGTGACCCCGGAGAGCATGGTCGAGGCTGCACTGCGCCATGTGCGCATCCTGGAAGAATGCGGATTTTACGACATTGCGCTGTCGCTCAAGGCTTCCGATGTGCGCACCAACGTGCTGGCTTACCGCCGCATGGCGGAGATCTGCGATTATCCGCTGCATTTGGGTGTGACGGAAGCCGGCCGCCGCGGTATGGGCAATGTCAAGAGCGACATCGGCATCGGTTCGCTGCTGCTGGACGGCATCGGGGACACGCTGCGCGTATCGCTTTCGGGCGACCCGGAGCCGGAGGTGCAGGCGGGCATCAACATTCTGCGCGCCATCGGGCTGCGCAAGGACGCGGTCAACATCGTCTCCTGCCCCACCTGCGGGCGCAAATGCCTCGATGTGGAGGCGCTGGCCAAGGAGGTGGAAGCGCGGCTTGCGGGCGTGGAGCTGCCCATCACCGTGGCGATCATGGGCTGCGTGGTCAACGGCCCCGGAGAAGCGAAGCATGCGGACGTGGGCATTGCGGGCGGCGGCAGCGCGGGCGCGCTGTTCCGCAGCGGCAGGCTTGTGCGCCGGGTGCCGCAGGACCGGCTGCTGGATGCGCTGATGGAGGAAATTCACTCCATTGCCGGGGAAATGGGCAAGGAGATTTAAGCGGGCTTTGCCGCAGTAAAGGGTCTGCTCAACATCGGGTTCCTGTATTCCGCCTTCGTATTTTCTGCGTGGCAGGACCGACGGCGCCAAAGGCTTTTATGAAAAACGGGTATCGGGAGGACTTTCTGACCCTGCCCGGCAAGTGGTTTTTACAAGCGAAAAGAAACAAAAGAAACCGGAATGCGGAGAGAAGAGGAGGAGCGCCGGATGCCCGAAAATGCGGAATGGAAACAGAAACTGAAAGAAGTTGCGCCCAAGGCGCCGGTGGACATGCTCACCCTCGACCGCGTGGCGGTGCATAAAAAAGAGGCGCGCATCGTGGTGAGCTTGCTCTCCACGGGCGTGCTGACGCGCGCACAGTATGCCGCGGTCAAAATGGGCCTGATGGCCATGTTCGGGAAAAAGAGCGGCGTGCAGGTGGATCTGGCGGTGTCTTGCCCCAAGCTCGCGGACGATTTCATGGCTGATCCGGAAAAATATGCCGGGTGGCTGACCGAGACGCTGCTGACCGAAATGCCTTCGGCCAAGCCGCATCTGGCGGGCGTGCAATGGGCAGTGGAGGGCAATACCGTGACGCTGACCGTCGGCAGCAAGATCGCTTCGGATCTGATGCTGATGCGCGGCGTGGACCGGAAGCTTTCCCAGGTGATCGGGAACGTGTTCCGCCGGGAGACCTCCGTGCAGATTATTTCCCGTGAGCAGGAGATCACGCTGGAAAAATATCTGGAGGACCGCAAGCGCCTGGACGAGGAAATGATTGCCCAGATGGGCGAGCTGCCCAAGGAGAAAAAGAAGGTGGACGGCCCCAAGGTGCTCTACGGCCGCAAGATCTCGCAGAGCCACAACGACCCCATCGGCGATCTGACCGAAACCAGCGGGCGCGTGTGCATCGAGGGCTTTGTGCTGCCCAAGATCGAGAGCAAGGAGCTGCGCGGGGGCGTAAAGACGCTGTTCACCTTCGGCGTGACCGATTACACCGGTTCAATTCTGTGCAAGACCTTTCTCGCGACCGAAAATGGCGAGGGCAAGGAGATCTCCGGCATCAAGCCCGGCATCCGCGTCAAGGTGCGCGGCAACTGCCAGTGGGACAACTTCTCCAAAGAGCTGTCCTTCATGGTGGACGATGTGCAGCAGATGCCCTTTACGCCCCGCAAGGACGAGGAAGAGGTCAAGCGCGTGGAGCTGCACCTGCACACGCAGATGTCCACCATGGACGCGGTGTCCTCGCCTTCTGCACTCATCAAGCGCGCTGCGGAATGGGGACACGAGGCCATCGCCATCACCGACCACGGCGTGGTGCAGGCTTACCCGGAGGCCTTCGATACCATCAAAAAACTTAAAAAGAGCGGCAAGAACATCAAGCTCATCCCCGGCATGGAGGGGTATCTGATCGACGACGACGGCGTGATCGTCTCCGAACCGGACGATGAGAGCACCGACCGCGAATACGTCGTGCTCGACATTGAAACCACCGGCCTGCACGCCACCAAGGACCGCATCATCGAAATTGCGGCGGTCAAGATCGGCATGGATGACAAGATCATCGACGAGTTCCATACCATGGTCGATCCCGGTATGCGCATTCCGCCCGATTCCATCAAGGTGCACAACATCACCGACGACATGGTGCAGGGCGCGCCGAAGATCGGCGAGGTAATGCCGCAGCTGGCGGAGTTCTGCAAGGGGTATGTCGTCTGCGCACACAACGCCACATTCGACATTGGCTTTCTGCGCCTGGATGCGGCCAAAGCGGGCGTGGAGCTGCCCGATACCGTGTTGGACACCCTGCCGCTGGCGCGCGCCGTTGTGCCGGAGATCAAGCGCCACAAGCTCGACCAGGTGTGCAAAAAGCTCGACGTCAAGCTCGATACGCACCATCGCGCGCTCTATGATACCCGCGCCACGGCGCATATGCTCATCCGCCTGCTGGAGCGCGCGAAGAACAACTACGGCGTGCGCACCCTGCGCGACCTCAATGAAAAACTGGGCGAGAAGGTGGCTGCGTCCGGCACTTCTTACCACATCGTGCTGCTGGCCAAGGAGCGCATCGGGCTGGAGCACCTCTACCGCCTGATCTCTGATGCGCACCTGAAGCATTTTGACCGCCGCCCGCACATTCTGAAGAGCGAGTTGGTCAAGTATCGCGAGGGATTGATCATCGGTTCCGCATGTGAGGCGGGCGAATTGATCCGTGCCATGGTCGAGGGCAAAAGTGAACACGAAATCGAGGAAATCGCCTCGTTTTACGATTATCTGGAAATTCAGCCCACCGGCAACAACGCCTTCATGGTGCGCAACGGCATCGTCAAGGACGAAAAGGGCCTGCAGGATCTGAACAAGCGCGTGCTGCGCCTGGGCGACAAGCTGGGCAAGCCGGTTTGCGCGACCTGTGATGTGCACTTTATGGATCCGGAGGACGCGGTGTTCCGTGAAATCCTGATGACGGGCATGGGCTTTGACGACGCGGATCAGCAGCCGCCGCTCTATTTCCGCACCACGCGGGAGATGCTGGACGAGTTTGCCTACCTGGGCGACCGCGCACGGGAGGTCGTGATCGACAATCCCCGCAAAATTGCGGACATGGTGGGGGAGATCAAGATGTTCCCCAAGCACCCGCGCGATGAGGAAACCTTCCAGCCCCAGCTGCCCAATGCGGAGCAGGAGATCGAAACCATGGCATGGGCTAACGCCAAAAAGATTTACGGCGATCCGCTGCCCGAAATCGTCTCGGCGCGGCTGGAAAGGGAACTCAAGTCCATCCTCGGCCACGGCTTCGGCACGCTGTATTATTCGGCGCATCTGCTCGTCAAAAAGTCCAATGAGGACGGCTTCCTCGTCGGCTCGCGCGGATCGGTCGGCTCGTCGTTTGCCGCGACCATGTGCAACATCACCGAGGTCAACCCGCTGCCGCCGCATTACGTCTGCCCCAACTGCCAGTTTTCGGACTTTGACGTGGATGTGCACAAATATCCCTGCGGCATCGACCTGCCGGAGCGCAAGTGCCCCCGCTGCGGCGCGGACCTGAAGCATAACGGCTACGATATCCCCTTCGAGGTCTTCCTCGGCTTCAACGGTGACAAGGTCCCCGATATCGACCTGAACTTCTCCGGCATCTATCAGCACCGCGCGCACGAATACGTCAAGGAGCTCTTCGGCCGCGGGCAGGTGTTCAAGGCCGGTACCATCGGCACCCTGGCGGACAAGACCGCCTACGGTTACGTCAAAAAGTGGTGTGAGGAAAAGGGTCGCCGGGCGACCTCCGTGGAGATGGACCGCCTGGTGGCGGGCTGCGTGGGCGTCAAGCGCACCACCGGCCAGCACCCTGCGGGCATGGTCATCGTGCCGGCGGAATACACGATCTATCAGTTTTCACCCATCCAACACCCCGCGGACGACAAGGAATCCGACATCATCACGACGCACTTTGACTTCGGCTCTCTGCACGATATCCTCGTCAAGCTCGACGTGCTCGGTCACGATGACCCGACCATGATCAACATGCTCGAGCGCCTGACCGGCATCAAGGCGACCGAACTGCCCCTCAATGACCCAAAGGTACTGGGGCTGTTTTCCTCGCCCGAGCCGCTCGACCTTGCGCCCAACCAGATCCGCGGCATCACCAAGGGCACGCTGGGGATTCCGGAATTCGGCACTAAGTTCGTCCGTCAGATGCTGGAGGATACAAAACCCGCATCCATGGCGGAGCTGATCCGCATCTCCGGCCTTTCCCACGGCACGGACGTGTGGGTGGGAAACACGCAGGACCTCGTCCACGCCGGCGTGCCGCTGAGCGAGTGCATCTGTACGCGCGACGACATCATGAACTACCTGATCTCCATGGGCGTCGCGCCCAAGATGGCGTTCACCACCATGGAGGCCGTGCGCAAGGGCCGCGGCCTGACGCCGGAGATGGAGGCCGCCATGCGCGAGAAGAACGTGCCGGAGCACTACATTGACTCGTGCAAAAAGATCAAGTACATGTTTCCCAAGGGGCACGCCGCCGCCTACGTCATGATGGCGCTGCGCGTGGCGTGGTTCAAGGTCTACAAAGAGCATGTTAAGCGCCCGCTGGAATATTACGCGACGTTCTATACCGTGCGCGCGGATAACTTCGACGCGATCCTGATGCTGGGCAGCCCGGAGGAGCTGGATGCGGAGATGAATCGCATCGACAAGCTGAACAAATTCGAGCGCACCGCCAAGGACGACGATACCTATACGCTGCTGGAGCTGGTCTACGAAATGCGCGCCAGGGGGATCGACTTCCTGCCGGTGGATCTTTACAAGTCCTGCGCGGATGAGTTCCTGATTCAGGACGGCAAGATCCGCCCGCCTTTCAACCGTCTGCCCGGCGTGGGCGGCGCGGCGGCGGAAACCCTTTACGCCGCCTGCAAAGAGGCAGTGGAGAAGAACAAGCCCTTTATCTCCGTTGAGGATCTCAAGCAGCGCGCCGGGGCCGGCTCCGGCACCATCGAGCAGCTGCGCCTGGCGGGCGCGCTGCGCGGACTGCCCGAAACCTCGCAGGTATCCTTGTTCGGCTAAAGCTTTGTGCGAAAAAGATGTGCAAAACGGTTCAGATACCCTTCGGACAAGTGCAAAAAGGCGATTTTTGAGCCGGATTTAACGTTTTTCCCTTGTGCATGGGGAAAAGAAGTGATATACTAAGGATGGAATGCAGCAGTGGTGAGAGTGGGAGGCATCTTCCCGCTCTCTACTGTTGTGAACGGAACTTACGAATCATTTTCGGAGGAAACACTTTGGCGAAAAAAAGCGTGACGGCCACGGCTGGAGAGATTGCAGAGCGTCTCGCGCAGAAAATGGGATATGAGTTTGTCGACGTCGAGCTCACCAAGGAGCACGGCGCGGCTTTTTTGCGCATTTTTGTGGATAAGGAAGGCGGCATGTCGCTGGACGACTGCTCCGAATTCCACCACGCCATCATGAAGGAGATCGAGGATCTGGATTACGATTATCTCGAAATTTCCTCCCCCGGCGTGGACCGGCCGCTCAAGCGCGACCGCGATTTTGAAAAAGCGCAGGGCGAGGTGGTGGAAGTTCATCTCTACCGCGCGCAGAACGGACAGAAAATCTTTGAGGGGAAACTTGTCGGGCTGATCGACGGCGAAGTCGTGATCGAGAACGACGAGGGAAATCAGCAGCGCTTTGCCCGCAAGGACTGCGCGCTGGTCAAGCCCGTGATCGAATATGAGGACATAGAGGAGGAGTAAAGGCATGAACGTTGAGTTTATTGAAGCGTTGAACGAGCTTTGCAAAACCCGCAGAATCAAAAAGGAGGTTTTGCTCGAAGCCATCGAACAGGCGCTGATGTCCGCCTACAAAAAGAACTTTGACTCCGCCTCCAATGCACGCGTGACGCTGGACGCCATCACCGGCGAGGTTGCGGTTTACGCGCAGAAGAAGGTTGTGGATCAGGTTGAAAATCCGCAGCTGGAAATCTCTGTGGACAACCCGGCGGTGGGCAACAAGTACCAGCTGGGCGATATCGTGGAAGTGGAGGTCACGCCCCGTAACTTCGGGCGCATCGCGGCGCAGGCGGCCAAGCAGGTGATCGTCCAGCGCATCCGCGAGGCAGAGCGCGGCGTGATCTACGACGAATATATCGAGAAGGAAGCCGAGATCCTGACGGCCATCGTGCTGCGCATCGAGGGCAAAACCGTTTACGTCGATCTCAATCGCACCGAGGGCGTGTTGGAGCCTTCTCAGCAGATGCCGGATGAGGAATTCCATGTCGGCGATCGCATCAAGGTCTACGTCATGGAGGTCAACCGCGCTCAGAAGGGTCCGCAGGTCATGGTTTCCCGCACCAACGCAGGACTGGTCAAGCGCCTCTTTGAGATGGAAGTGCCCGAGATCCAGACCGGCGTTGTGCAGATCAAGTCCATCGCGCGCGAGGCGGGATACCGCACCAAGATGGCGGTTTATTCCACCGATAATGCGGTCGATCCGGTCGGCGCATGCGTCGGCCAGCGCGGAACCCGCGTTGAAACCATCGTCAACGAGCTGCGCGGTGAAAAGGTCGATATCATCAAATGGTCTTCCGACCCCGCCGAATACATCGCGCAGGCGCTTTCTCCCGCCAAGGTTGTGGGTGTGTTCGTCAACGAGCACGAAAAGGCCGCCAAGGTCGTGGTGCTGGATAACCAGCTGTCGCTGGCCATCGGCAAGGAAGGGCAGAACGCCCGCCTGGCCGCCAAGCTCACCGGCTGGAAGATCGACATCAAGTCCCAGTCCCAGATGGAAGAGAGCATGGGGGTGTAAAGCGGATTGAAGCCGAAGAAAATCCCGATGCGCATGTGCGTGGGCTGCCGCGAGATGAAGCCCAAGAAAGAGCTGATCCGCGTGGTGCGCCCGCCGGAGGGAAGCGTCATGCTCGATCGCACCGGAAAGGCCTCCGGGCGGGGCGCTTACGTCTGCCCCTCCAGCCAGTGCCTGGAAAAGGCGCGCAAGGCTAAAACGCTCGAACGCGCGCTGGAAGCGTCCATCGAACCCGCTGTCTACGATCAGCTGGCAAAGGAGTTGGATGCGCGTGGCGAATAAACTGCGCGGCATGATCTCCCTGGCGCAGAAGGCGGGGAAGATCGTCTCGGGCGAAACCGCGGTTCGCGCCGCGATTCAGAAAGGGCAGGCCGTGATGCTCCTGGCGGAAGAAGGAGCCTCTGCCAACACCAAAGATACCATGAACAAGCTTGCGACAGCGTATGCACTCCCGCTGCTATACGTGGAGGACGTGGGCGCAGCCATTGGCAAGCCGGGAAGAACCATGCTCGCCCTGTGCGACGCGGGCTTTGCCGCTGCCATAAACAAGATCAACGATGAATCCAAGTACGGGGGTGTAGAAGTAGAATGACAAAAATTAAGGTGCAGGATGCGGCCAGACAGCTCGGCGCGGGCGCCAAGGAGCTGATGGACAGAATCTCCGGTACCCGCAAGGGCACCCAGGATACCCTGGGCGCGCTGCGCAAGCTGGAGGAACAGCTTTCCGCCAAGGAGGCGCAGGCCAGAGAAGAGGCTGAGCGCGTCCGCGCGGAACAGGAGCGCATTCAGGAGGAGCAGGACCGCATCGACGCGGCCAAGGCTCAGGATGAGGCGCTGCGCGCCGCCGTGCTGGCGGAACGCGCCCGCAGAGAAGCAGCCCCCGCTGCGGAGAATCAGGAAAATACGCAGGAGTCGGCCAAGGCCGAAGCCCCCAAGGCAGAGGCTCCTAAGGCAGAGGCTCCCAAGGCAGAAGCGGCGCAGCCCGCCGCCCGCCCGCAGCAGCCGACTCGTCTCCAGCAGGGCAATCGTCCGCAGGGCGACCGCCGTCCTCAGCGCCCGGGCGCTTTCACGCCCCGGCCCTTTGTTCCCAACCCCAACGACCCCAATGCGCTGGTCAACCGGCAGAATCCCAACTTCGTGCCTCCGCAGGGCGCGCAGCAGGGCGAGCGCCGTCCTTATGCGCCCAGAGACGGTCAGCAGGGTGATCGCCGGCCTTATCCCCCGCGCGACGGCGAGCGCCGTCCCTATGCGCCGCGTGACGGCCAGCAGGGCGACCGCAGACCCTATCCCCCGCGCGACGGAGGCCGTCCGTTTCCCCCCAAGGACAAGGATTCCGACGCGCCGCAGCAGCGCCGTCCCGCGCCGAGAAACGGCGGCTTCGGCCGTCCCAAGGCGCCGGAACTGACGCCCGTGATGGAGAAGGAGCGCGTCAGCAATTACGATCCCAACAAGAACAACTATCAGCGCCAGCATGACCCGGAGAAGAAGGCGCAGAAGCCCAAGAAACAGATCATGAAGGAGAACGTCCGCGCAGCGGGCGGTCTGGACGACGAATGGCGCCGCAGCAAGAAGCCCAAGAAGGGCCAGCAGACCCAGCCGCGTCCCGAACCGGTCAAGATCGAAAAGGCTTACATGACCGCCGAGAAGATCACCGTCAAGGATCTGACCGAGCGCATCGGCAAGCCCGCCGGTGAGATCATCAAAAAGCTGCTGCTGCTGGGCATCATGGCGACCATCAACCAGGAGCTGGATTTCGATACCGCGCAGCTCGTTTGCAGTGAATTCGGCATCGAGCTGGAAATGAAGATGGAAAAGACCTACGAGGAGACGCTGGAAGAGGAGACCGAGGCCGACAAGGAAGAGGATCTTCAGCCCCGTCCGCCGGTAGTCACCATCATGGGTCACGTCGACCACGGCAAGACCTCGTTGCTCGACTGCATCCGCAGAACGCACGTCACCGCGGGCGAAGCGGGCGGCATCACGCAGCACATCGGCGCTTACACCGCGGAGATCCACGGTCAGCGCATTACCTTCCTCGACACCCCCGGCCATGAGGCCTTCACCGCCATGCGTATGCGCGGCGCGCAGTGCACCGATATTGTCGTGCTGGTCGTCGCGGCTGACGACGGCATCATGCCTCAGACCATCGAGGCCATCAACCACTCCAAGGCGGCGGGCGTACCGATCATCGTGGCCATCAACAAGATGGATAAGCCCACTGCCAACCCCGAGCGCGTCAAGCAGGAGCTGACCGAGCAGGAGCTGGTTCCCGAAGATTGGGGCGGCGACACCATCTGCGTGCCGGTTTCCGCCGCGACCGAGATGGGCATTGACAACCTGCTGGAAATGATTCTGCTCACCGCGGAGATGAAGGAGCTCAAGGCCAACCCGAACCGCCCCGCGCGCGGCACCATCATCGAGGCGCGTCTGGACAAGGGCCGCGGCCCTGTGGCGACGCTCCTGGTGCAGAACGGCACCATCCATGTGGGCGATACCATCGTCGCCGGTACGGCTTACGGCCGCGTGCGTGCGATGGTCAACGATAAGGGCCAGCGCATCACCGATGCAGGTCCCTCTACCCCCGTCGAGATCATCGGCTTTAACGATGTTCCCGCCGCGGGCGATACCCTTTATGTCTCCAACGATGACAAGCTCTCCCGCCAGGTGGCCGAGGAGCGCCGCGAGAAGATCAAGGCCGCTCAGATCAAGGCCATGCAGAAGACCACGCTGGACGATCTGTTCAACCAGATGCAGGAAGGCGAGATGAAGGAGCTGAACCTCATTGTCAAGGCCGACGTGCAGGGCTCCGTCGAAGCTGTCCGTTCCTCGCTGGAGAAGCTTTCCAACGACGAGGTGCGCGTCCGCTGCATCCACGGCGGCGCAGGCGCGATCAACGAGAGCGACGTCTCGCTGGCGGCAACTTCCAACGCCATCGTCATCGGATTCAACGTGCGTCCGGATGCGAAGGCGCGCGCTCTGGCGGAACGCGAGGGCGTGGACGTTCGTCTCTACCGCGTCATTTACGATGCGATCGAGGAAATCAAGGCGGCCATGAAGGGCATGCTCGCCCCGAAGTTCAAGGAAGTCATACTGGGTCATGCCGAAGTGCGCCAGACCTTCCGCGTCTCCGGCGTGGGCACCATTGCGGGCTGCATGGTGACCGACGGCATGATGCGCCGCAACGGCAAGGTTCGCCTGCTGCGCGACAACGTCGTCATCTTCGAGGGGAACCTCGACTCCCTCAAGCGCTTCAAGGACGATGCGCGCGAGGTCAACGCCGGCTATGAGTGCGGTATCGGCCTGGAGGGTTACAACGACATGAAGGAGCAGGACGTCATCGAATGCTTCGTCATGGAGGAAATCGAAAAGTAAACAGAATTCATCTGACTGCGGCGGCAGGCGATCGGTTATGTCGCCTGCCGCCGCTTGTCCTGAAAAACGCCCGGTCTGGGCAATATAAGGAAAACAGTTTTTAAGGAGAAAAAATCATGCCAGGATATGATAGAGTAGACCGTCAGGCGGAGGAACTCAAGCGCGGGCTGGACAGCGTCATCCGCAATCAGGTCAAGGACCCCCGCATCCCGGAGGTATTTTCCATCACCAATGTGGAGCTGGCGCGCGATCTCAAGCACGCCAAGGTTTCCATCAGCGCTATGACGGCGGACGAAAAGCAGGTCAAAGAGATGCTCAAGGCGCTCAAGAGTGCTACGGGCTTCATCCGCCATGCGCTGGGGCAGGAGATCATCATGCGCAGCATTCCCGAATTGCAGTTTGTCGCAGATGATTCCATCGCTTACAGCGTGCATATTGCCTCGCTTCTGCGCGATATTTCCCACAAGGATGAGGAGCAGGAAGAAAAGAACGATGATTGACGAAATGAAGCGTGCGCTGGAAGGCGCGCAGAACATTGCGCTGGTCTGCCACATTTCGCCGGATATGGATACGCTGGGCTCTGCGGCGGGACTGCGCTTTGTGCTGGAGAAGATGGGCAAGCGCGTCACGATCTACGATCAGGACCCCGTGCCGGAGCGCTATCTCTTTGTCGGAGGGCTGGGCGACGTGCGCCTGCCCGATGAGGAAGTCTATGACCTGTGCGTCAGCATCGACGTGTCCGACCGCGCACGGATGGGCGAGGCAGCCAGGGTGTTTGATAACGCCCGCGCCCGCGCAATGATCGATCATCATAAAACCACGGAGTCCTTTGCGCCGGTGCACGTTGTGCGCCCGGATGCGGCGGCCACGGCGGAGATTCTGACGAAGCTTTTTGATGAATACGGCTGGGAGATCCCGCAGGAGGCGGCCTTGTGCCTGTGCGCCGGGATTTCCACCGATACCGGCAACTTCAGCTTTGCGTCCGTCACGGGCGATACGCTGCGTGCGGCTGCGCGGTGTGTTGAGTGCGGCGCGAAGATGAGCGTCATCACCGAATCGCTTTACCGCACCAGCACCGAAGGGCATATCCGCGCCATGGGCAGGATTCTGAACGGGCTGGATCTGCGGGCGGACGGTCGCATCGCCGTGATGAGTGTGACGCTTCAGGACAAAGAAGAGCTGTCGCTTCTGCCGGAGGACAGCGAAGGTATCGTCAACTTCGGACTGGAGATCAAGGGTGTACAGGCGGCGGTGTTGCTGAACGAGCGCGAAGGACTCGTCAAGTGCTCGCTGCGCGCCAAAGAGCCGCTGGACGTGGCGAAGGTCGCGGCGGAATTCGGCGGCGGCGGGCATGTGCTGGCGGCCGGGTGCAGCTTTGAAAAGGCTACCATGGAAGAAGCGCGGGAGAAGATCGTCCGCGCGCTGGAAGGGATTATTCGATGAGGGACGGATTCCTGAATCTGCTCAAGCCGCCGGGCATGACCTCGTCCGATGCGGTGGTGATGGTGCGCAAAACCCTGCCCCGCGGCGCAAAAGTGGGGCACATGGGCACGCTTGACCCGGAAGCCAGCGGTGTGCTGCCCATCGGCATCGGCAAAGCGGCGCGACTGTTTGACTATGTGTCGGACAAGGAAAAGGGCTACCGCGCGGAGATCCGCATCGGCGTCGAAACCGATACGCAGGACGCGACCGGGCGCATCACGGGCCGCGGCAGGCTGGTGACGGCGGAGCAGCTGCAAGGTGTGCTGCCGCAGTTTGAAGGCGACATCGAGCAGATTCCGTCGCAGTATTCCGCCATCAAAGTGGGCGGCAAAAAGCTCTATCAAACCGCAAGAGCGGGTGAGAGCATCGAGATTCCGAAACGGACGGTGCATATTGAGTCCGTGACCTATGTCGCGCAGACGGCGGAGGATCGCTTTCTGATCGACGTGGCCTGCGGGCGGGGAACCTACATCCGCACGCTCTGCCACGATATCGGCAAGGCCCTTGGGACTTGCGCGCACATGGCGTTCCTGCTGCGCACCAAATCCGGCGTATTTGAACTGGAAAACGCGGTCACGCCGGAAGAATATCTGCAAAGTGTGCAGGAGGGCGAACCGAAGCTGCTGCCCTGCGACGCGCCGATCCGCCACATCCCGGCGATGCATCTGGGCGACAATTTGGAGCACGCCGTGCGCAACGGCAACCCCATCCGCCTGAAAAATTGGAAAAATCCTCCGCAGGAGGGCAGCGTGCTGCGCGTCTATCTGGGAGAACAGTTTGCGGGCATGGGGCAGGTAAAGGATGGAGAAATCCGCTTCCGCTGCATGCTGCTGGGCGGAAATGAGTCATAAAAAAGGAAAAAGAATGCAATCGGAGGGGGAAACGATATGAAAGTTACGACCTCGCAGATCCTGCCCAGGGAGCGGGTGATCGCTTTGGGAACGTTTGACGGCGTGCATCTGGGGCATCAAGCGGTGCTGGAGGTGGCCTCGGTCATCGCCATGTGCGAAAAAATGGCTCCCTGCGCGCTCTCGTTCCTCAATCATCCCCTCTCGGTCGTGGGGGCGGGCGCGCCGCCGCTGCTGACGCTGCCGGCAGAAAAGGCGCTGCTGGTTTCCCACAGCCTGATCGATGAGCTGATCCTGCTGCCGTTCACCCGCCGCCTGTCCGGGCTGGCGCCGGAGGAGTTCATCCGCGGTCTTGTGGGGCCCGGCGGCGCGCGGCACATCGTCGTGGGCGATAATTATACCTTCGGCGCGGGCGGCGCAGGCAATGTCGAACTGCTGGACAAGCTCTCCCGTGAGATGGGGTATACGCTGCATGTCGTGCCCAAGGTGAGCATTTCGGGCATGGATGTGTCGTCCACGCGCATCCGTGAGCTGCTGTTGGCGGGCGATGTGCGCACGGCGGCGGCGCTGCTCGGCCGGGCGTATACCATCGGCGGTCCTGTCGTGCACGGCAACCATATCGGGCACGAGATGGGCTTTCCCACCATCAACATCGACATTCCGCAGGGAAAGCTGCTGCCCAAGTTCGGCGTGTACTTCGGCTATGCGCAGATTGCGGGCGAGCAGTACCGCGCGATGTTCAACCTGGGGGTCAAGCCCACGGTCGGCAGCGATAAGCCCACGCTGGAAGCGTATCTGATCGACTTTGAGGGGGACGTCTACGGCGAGGCGGCGCGCGTGTCCTTCGTGGCGCGGCTGCGCGACGAGAAAAAGTTCGATTCGCTGGCCGAATTGTCGGCACAGATCAAAAAAGACGTGCAGCGCGCAAGGGCGCTGTGATGAGCAAAAAAACAGGCGCAGTTCCGAAAAACGGGACTGCGCCTGTTTTGCTCTGGGATCCTGGTCAGTTTTTCAGGATTTATGCGCTTGCGGGAGACACAGAACATTTCGGCAAGTCGGGCTTGAGAGAACTTTCATTCTGCTCATATTTCTTTCCAATGATTTGTCAGAATCAAATGATCCTCCATTGAGTTCATCTTCCCCGCTTTACAAAAAACGGAGGACGCGATCAGATTATAGATGCGGCATCCGAATAGGAGGGAGATCAATATCGTCTACGCGATGGCGGCCAATCACTGCGTTATGAAGAAGAGGGCCGCCGGAATCATCTGAACAACAGGGATACTGCCCGATTTACTTGTCAAGAAATCCTCTGAAATGAATTCGGATTTTTCACAATGGCTGACGGGCTGCCGGCGATTCAGGTTTCCGCGTTGTTTTTTTTATTTTATATAAAGGGCATGTACACAAAAGGGGAGAAGAGGTTATCTCTCTGTAAGTTGGATTGACGCGCGATGGTCTGTGGCATACAATGGGGGCGAAAAAGAGCGCATAAATGGATGGAGGATGTGGGCATGAGAAAATACGCGGGACCGATCGGCATGTTTTGTTTGTTTGAAGCCATTGCCGTGACGCTGTGGCTGGCGAAGGACAATCTATTTTATCTGTTCAATTTCACCTACATCGGCGGGTCGCTGGCACTGGGTATGCTGCTGTATATTCGACGGTGGAAATACGCGCGGCACGTCGTGCAGTTCCTGGTAGGCGGCTATATGCTGGTCTACTTGGGCGTGATCTGCCGGGAAAACATGCAGATCGAAGGGTTTTGGTATTATCTCTTTTCCGGCGTGTTTGAGGCGGCGGTGATTCACTACGCCGTGGCCAAGATCTTCGGCCCGCTGCTCTTCGGGCGGGGCTGGTGCGGCTACGCCTGCTGGACGGCGATGGTGCTCGATCTGCTGCCCTATAAAGAACCGCAGCAGCCCGGAAAGAAACGGCTCGGCTGGATTCGCTATGTGCTGTTTGCAGGTTCACTGCTGTTCGTAGGCGCGCTGTTTGTGTTTGACGTCGCCGGGAAGGAGCAGATTTTGTGGATCAGCTTCCTGGCCGGCAACGCGCTCTATTACGCGGTCGGCATCGCGCTGGCGTTTGCCTTCCGGGACAACCGCGCGTTCTGCAAATACATCTGCCCGGTGACGGTATTTTTGAAACCGACAAGCTATTTTTCCCTCCTGCGCGTCAAGTGCGACGAGGAAAAATGCGTCTCCTGCGGCAAGTGCCGCAAGGTCTGCCCGATGAACGTGAACCCATCCGCCAACTCCCGGAAGAGAGAAAATGCGACAGAGTGCATCCTCTGCCTGCGCTGCGTGGAGGAATGCCCGAAAAAGGCGCTGAAGCTCTAAAGCGGGAGATTTTCATGTTAAGATGTGTTTTTGCCTGAAAAAGCCGTTTACAAGGCGTTGCGGGCGTGATAAAATATATTCTGGCTTGAACCGCAATCTGGGGGCTGCGCCACGCACGACGCGCCGCTCGGATCGCCGGCGATTGACGAATATTTTGAAAAGCGAGGTTGCAACATCATGGACAAGGCAAGAAAGACGGAAATCATCCAGAAGTACGGTCGTCACGAGGGCGACACCGGTTCTCCCGAAGTGCAGGTCGCTCTGCTGACCGAGCGCATCAACCACCTCAACGAGGATCACCTGAAGAACAACAAGAACGACCACCACTCCCGTCGCGGTCTGCTGATCATGGTCGGTAAGCGCCGCGGTCTGCTGGACTACCTCAAGAAGGTGGATATCGTTCGTTACCGTTCTCTGATTGCCGAGCTGAACGTCCGTAAGTAATTGCGGACTGCGGGATATGCCGGAAGGCCTTGCGGAGCTGATCCGCGCGGCCTTTCGGCTGTCTCATTATAAGCTGAAAAAACGAAAGAACTGCCCGCGAAGCTATTTTTTAGGAGAAAAAAGCGCGCTGCGTGGTCGCGTGGGGTTTGCCGAACGCTTTGATGAGGAAGAAGCGCTGGACAAACTCCGCGCACGGAGCGTCCTGCTTTTGCGGGCGACGACAGAAAGGAGCCCCTGAAGACATGGAACACAAGATCTATGAAACAGAGCTTGCGGGCCGCAAGCTGTCCTTCGAGTTCGGCCGCTATGCCGAGCAGGCTGCCGGATCCGTTCTGGTCCGCTACGGCGACACCGTCGTGCTGGTCTGCGCCACCGTCGCCGATACGCCCCGCCCCGGCATCGATTTCTTCCCGCTGGGCGTGGACTTCGAGGAAAAGCAGTACTCCGTGGGTAAGATCCCCGGCGGCTTCATCAAGCGCGAAGGCCGTCCCACTGAGAAGGCCATTTTGACCTCCCGTCTGATCGACCGCCCGCTGCGCCCGCTCTTCCCCAAGGGAATGCGCAACGACGTCAGCGTCGTGGCGACCGTGCTTTCCAACGATAACGACTGCTCCGCCGAAATCCCCGCGATGATCGGCTCCTCCATTGCGCTGTGCGTTTCCGAAATCCCCTTCGCCGGCCCCACGGGCTCGGTGGTGGTGGGTCTGATCGACGATGAATTCGTGCTCAACCCCACCGTGGAGCAGCGCGAAAAGAGCGACCTGCACCTGACGGTTTCCGGCACCAAGGACGCCATCATGATGGTCGAGGCCGGCGCCAAGGAAGTCAGCGAAGAGAAGATGCTTCAGGCCATTCTCTACGCGCACGAAGAGATCAAGAAGCTCGTCGCCTTCCAGGAAGGCATCATTGCCGAAATCGGCAAAGAAAAGCGCGAGTTCCCGCTGGTGACCGTGGGCGAGGATGTGACCGCGGCCGTCCGCGAATATGCGCTGGAAAAGGTGCAGTGGGCGTTTGAGAGCTTTGACCGCGCCGAGCGTTCTGCGCGCGAAGAGCAGGTCAAGCAGGAAACCCTCGAGCACTTTGCCGAGACCTTCCCCGAGCGCGAGCGCGAGATTGCCGATGCGCTGTATTACCTCGACAAGGAAGTCATGCGCCGCAAGATCATCGACCACGGCGTCCGTCCCGACGGCCGTGCGCTGACCCAGGTTCGTCCCATCTGGTGCGAAGCGGGCATCCTGCCCCGCACGCATGGATCCGCCGTGTTCACCCGCGGCCAGACCCAGGTCATGTCCATCTGCACCCTCGGTTCCATGAGCGATGTGCAGACGCTGGACGGCATCTCTGCGGAAGAATCCAAGCGCTATATGCACCATTACAATATGCCGCCGTATTCCACCGGCGAAGCCCGTCCGCTGCGCTCTCCGGGACGCCGCGAGATCGGCCACGGCGCGCTGGCTGAGCGCGCGCTGGAGCCCATGATCCCCTCGCCCGAAGAGTTCCCCTACGCCATCCGCGTGGTCTCCGAGGCGATCTCTTCCAACGGCTCGACCTCGCAGGCTTCCATCTGCGGCTCCACCATGGCGCTGATGGACGCGGGCGTGCCGATCAAGAAGCCCGTTGCGGGCTGCGCTATGGGTCTGATTAAGGACGCAGAGACCGGCAAGGTCGCGGTGCTGACCGATATTCAGGGCCTGGAAGACTTCCTGGGCGACATGGACTTCAAGGTCGCGGGCACCAAGGACGGCATCACCGCCATCCAGATGGATATCAAGATCAAGGGCATCGACGAGCCCATCCTGCGCCAGGCGCTGGCTCAGGCGCACGACGGCCGCATGTTCATCATGGGCAAGATGATGGAGTGCATCTCCGAGCCCCGCAAGGAGCTGTCCAAGTGGGCGCCCAAGATCATCACCTTCTCCATCAATCCCGATAAGATCCGCGAAGTCATCGGCTCTGGCGGAAAGGTCATCAACAAGATCATCGCCGATACCGGCGTCAAGATCGACATCGAGGACGACGGCAGCGTCTACATCGCGACCCCCGATGCGGAGGCCGCCGAGAAGGCTCGCAAGATCATCGAGGGCATTGCCAACGGCGTGGAGGTCGGCGCGGAATACACCGGCAAGGTCGTCCGCATCATCCCCATCGGCGCGTTCATCGAGCTGCTGCCCGGCAAGGACGGTATGCTGCACATCTCCAAGATGTCTAACGAGCACATTGAAAAGGTGGAAGACGTGCTCAACATCGGCGACGAGATCAAGGTCCGCGTGGCCAACATCGACTCGCAGGGCCGTGTGAACCTGGCCCGCGCCGATATGGTCATCGAGGAAAAGCCCCGTGCGCCCCGCCGCGACCGCGGTGAAGCGCCCAAGGGCAACTACCCCTTCCGCTCCAACGGCAACCGCCGCGAGCCCCGGAAGGAAAACTAAGCACAAGTGAATAAGAAAGGGAGACGGGGCGAAAACTCCGCCTCCCTTTTGAAACATTCGGGGGGAAAAGAAGAAAAATGGCCTATGATCTGATCACGCTGCGCAACGGACTGCGCATTGTGGGCGAGCGGATGCCCGATATCCGCACTGCGGCCGTGGGCGTGTTTGTGCGCACCGGCGCGGTCAACGAAAGTCCGGAGGAAAACGGATATTCTCACTTTGTGGAGCACATGGTGTTCAAGGGCACGAAGGAGAAGAACGCGGCGGCGCTGGCGGACGAGATGGATCGTCTCGGCGGCGCGACCAACGCCTTCACCGCCAAGGAAAGCACCTGTTTTTATACAAAGGTCATGGACGAACACCTGGAGCGCGGCATTTCGCTGCTGGCGGATCTTCTGCTGCGGCCGGAATTCCCGCAGGACGACCTGGAGCGCGAAAAGGGCGTGGTGATCGAGGAGATCGCCATGTGTGAGGACAATCCGGAGGATCTCGTCCACGAGCTGCTCTCCGACGCGCAGTATCAGGGACATTCGCTGGGGCTGCCCATTCTCGGCACCGAGAAGATCATCCGAAACGTCACGCGGGAAAAGCTCTTTGCATTCATGAAAAAGCACTATACGCCCCGCAACACCGTGATCTCCGTCGCTGGCCGCTACGATTGGGATGAACTGGTGCAGCTGCTGGATAAATACTTTGGCGCATGGGATTCCGTCGGGCCGGAAGTGCCCGAAATGCCGGAAGCGCCCGCCCTGCGCAATCATCTGGTGCGGGAGAAGGATACTGAACAGGCACAGATCTGCGTGGGCTACCCCGCCTTTAAGGGCAATTCGCCCGAGAGCTATGCGCAGCTCATCCTCTCCACGCTCTTCGGCGGCGCGATGAGTTCCCGCCTGTTCCAGAGCATCCGCGAAAAGAATGGGCTGGCCTATTCGGTTTACAGCTATGTCAACGTCTATTCGGGCGTGGGCGGCATGGAGCTGTATGCCGGAACCTCGCCGGAGACCGCTCAGCAGGTGGTCGATCTGATGGGGCAGGAGGTCAAAAAGCTCGTGCGCGACGGCGTGACGCCCGACGAGTTTGAAAAGGCGCGCGAGTCCTGCAAGATTTCCTTTGTCATGGGGCAGGAGAGCAGCACCTCGCGGATGCGCGGCAACGGCAACGTGATGCTGCTGTACAACAAAACCCGCTCCTATGAGGAAATCATGGAGCGCCTGAACAAGGTGACGCTGGACGAGGTCAACGCTGTCGCCCGGAGCATTTTCACCGCGCCCTATTGCACCGCCGTCGTCGGCAAACTGGATACGCCTTTGTCCTTTGCGGCGTTTGACGATTGATTAGGGTTTGAAAGAAGCATCCCCTCTTTGGGGATGCTTCTTTGCGTTAAAAAGGCCGAAAACGGGCAATCTATCCCGCGGAGGTGTTTTTTTATGGCGCAAAACGATAAGAAAAGTCAGACCGATCTGGACGGCCTTGAAAAAATGGGGATGCCGGACGGACAGCCCCGCCCCATCGCCTGCCTGCCCATCATCGGGCAGATCGAGGGGCACATGGCGCTTTCGGACTCGAGCAAAACGACCAAATATGAGCATATCCTGCCGATGCTGGTGGATATTGAGCAGAACGACAAGGTGCAGGGGCTGCTGCTGCTCCTGAACACCGTGGGCGGGGATGTGGAGGCAGGGCTGGCCATTGCGGAGATGGTGGCGGGGATGCGCAAGCCCTCGGTATCGCTGGTGATCGGCGGCGGGCACTCCATCGGCGTGCCGCTGGCGGTATGCACGAGAAAATCCTTCATCGTGCCCTCGGCCACCATGACGCTGCACCCGGTGCGCATCTCCGGCATGGTCATCAACGCGCCGCAGTCGGTGGATTATCTCAAGGAGATGCAGGCGCGAGTGGTGCGGTTTGTCTGCGATCATTCCGGCATGAAGGAAAAGCGCTTCCATGAGATGCTGCAAGCGCGGGACGATATGGCCAACGACGTGGGCACGATCCTGGACGGCTGGGCAGCGGTGGACTGCGGGCTGATCGGCGCGGTGGGCGGTCTGGGCGACGCGCTGGACGCGCTGCGCAGCCTGATTGCCGGGGAACGGAAAAAGGCGTAAGGGCGTTAAATAGGCATCCGGCTCATCCGCTTCGGGCGTTCGGATTTACTTTCCGGGCGCAATGGTGTAAAATAAAAGAGGATGAGACTTAAGATCGACCGAATTGAGGATGCTTATGGAATATGTGCTGCGCTTTTTATTGTGCCTGCTGAAGTGGACGCTGATCGTGGTGGTCGTGGCGATGCTCTGCACGGGCGCATTTACCTTCGGCATGAACTATGCCAACATATCGGTGCTGGTCACGGACGGGATGAAGATGCATACCGGCGTGGTGCTCGGCTATAACGACGCGGCGGAGCTGCCCAAATTCTTTACAGAGGAGTATCTGGCGGGCGACGAAACGCTGAACGATAGAACCTACAAGGACTTCACCATCAACAGCTTTGACGCACAGGTGGACATTGAAAAGCTGCACACCCTGCCGTGGGAGGACACCGCCACCGCGACGGTGACGGAAACCGCCACCATCGACGGCGAGCTGCCCATCGACAAGCAGACCCCGGAGCAGCTCAAGGACCCCAACAAGATTCGTCCGCCGGAGTGGCGGGGCGGCGTTTACGACCTGAAGCTTGAAAAGCGGGACAGCGGCTGGATCATCGTGTCGGTGGTTCGGACAGGCGATGTGCCTGAAGCGGCCGATGCGGCAAGCACGGCGCAGGAGGGAGCGGCCGCATGACGGTGATCGAGAAAAACAGCCTGATCTTGGCGCCGATGGCGGGGGTGACGGATTACGTCTACCGGGGACTGTGCACACGCTTCGGTGCGGAGGCGACCGTGACGGAGATGGTTTCGGCCAAGGGCTATCTGCTCACGCCGAAGGAGCGGCTGGATGTGATCCAATTGCGCCAGACCAACCCCGGCGAACACTGCGCGCTGCAAATCTTCGGGTCGGACGCGGATTTCATGGCGCGCGCGGCGGAGCGGCTTTGCGAAAGCCGCTTTTTTGCGCTGGACATCAACATGGGCTGTCCTGCGCCCAAGATCGTCTCCGGCGGGGACGGCAGCGCGATGCTCAAGGACTTGAAGAATGCGGAAAAAGTGCTGCGTGCCGTGGTCAAGGCGTCCAGTCTGCCCGTGACCGTCAAGATGCGCATGGGCTGGGACGAGCACTCGATCTGTACGCTGGAAGCAGGAAAAATGGCGCAGGACTGCGGCGTTTCCGCCGTGACGCTGCACGCGCGCACTCGGCAGGAAATGTATGCCGGTCATGCGCACTGGGACGCAATCGGCGAGCTGGCCGCAGCATTGGACATTCCAGTGGTGGGCAACGGCGATATCGAGAGCGTGGAGGATGCACAGCGGATGCTGCGGGAAACCGGTTGTCACGCCGTGATGATCGGCCGGGGGGCGATGGGTAACCCGTGGATCTTTCGGGATTGGGCGAGAAACAAGCAGGGGCTGCCGCCGGAAGCGGTTGCGCCCAGGGAGCGCGTGGACGTCGCGCTGGAGCACGCCCGGCTGCTGATGGCGCACAAGGGCGAATACATCGGCTTGCGGGAGATGCGCAAGCACATGGCCTGGTATCTCAAGGGGCTGCGGGGCAGCGCGCAGGTGCGCGTGAAGTTCAACACCGCGGAAAGTTATACGCAGATGGAGGATATCCTGCGCACCTATCTGGAAAAACTGGAAAGCGGCGCGATTTGAAAAAGGGAGCCGAAAAACGGCTCCCTTTTTGTATTCCGCATATGTCAAACGGGGAAAATAACCCGCGAGGTGAGGCGGATGATCGTGACGAAGGACCTGCGGAAGGTCTACGGCGGCGCGTGCGCGGTGGAAGCGGTGCGCGGCGTGTCAATGGAGGTTGCGGACGGAGAGTTCCTGGCTATCGTGGGGCCGTCAGGCAGCGGAAAATCCACGCTGATGAACCTGCTGGGCTGTTTGGATCGAGCGACGGACGGATATTATGCGCTGGACGGGCAGGACGTGACGCGGTTGGATCGAGACGGGTTGGCGGGCGTGCGCAGCCGCAAAATCGGCTTCGTGTTCCAGAACTTCAATCTGCTGCCGCGCATGACGGCAGAGGAAAACGTTGCGCTGCCGCTGGTCTATTGGGGCGTGCCGCTGCCGGAGCGCCGGGAGCGGGCGCGGCAGGCGCTGGACCGCGTGGGATTGTATCACCGGCGGGAACATCTGCCGGGGGAGATGAGCGGCGGCCAGCAGCAGCGCACGGCCATTGCGCGGGCGCTGGTGACGCATCCGCCGCTGCTGCTGGCGGACGAACCGACGGGCAATCTGGACAGCATATCGGGGCGGGACGTGATGCGCTGCATGGCACAGCTCAACGAAAGCGGCACAACGGTGGTGCTGATCACGCATGACGACGGCGTGGCGGCGCAGTGCGCGCGGCGCGCGGAGATGCGCGACGGCAGGCTGCGCGCACTGTGACAAAACCCCTCCCGCGTGCGTACAATGACAGTATGCGAAAGGGGAGGGGTGGTGGTCATGGAGGAATTGTCGAGGCGGGAACTGCGGCAGGTATTGCTGCTGCTCTTGCTCCTGCTGGGGCGGGACGAGGAAGCTGACGGCGCGCAGGAGACGCTGCTGCTGCTCCTGATGATGGTGATGCTGGAGGAGTAACAAGCCCCTACGCCGCCCTTTGTGTAAGGGGAGGTGTCTCGGCTGCGCCGAGACGGAGGGGCTGCCCACTTGGTCCGCACGCTCCGCAGAAAAGCCTAAAAAAAGGAACGCCCAAGGGCGTTCCTTTTTTGCATACAGGGGAATTATTCGCGGGTGTCGCTGATCTGAATGGTGCCCGCGCCGCCGTCATAGAAAACCTGGACCTTCAGCAGGCCCTCGGTGCCCTCGAGCGCGGCGGCGAAGATCATCTCGCTCTCCTCAGTGATGTCGGTAAAACCGGCGTCTTTGAGCGCCTGACGGTAGTTATCGATGACTTTGGTGTCCGCCTCGGTGAAGGAGGCGAAAAGCAGTTCCTCTCCGCGCGTGGACAGCGTTTCCAGCTGCGGCTGAAAGTGCGGCAGCAGCGCGGCCAATCCCTCTTCCGGCCAGTAGACGTTTTCCTGGAAAATCATCTCCGGAGTGGGCTCGGGCGTAGGTTCGGGGGTGGGCTCGGGCGTGGCGGTCGCCACCAGCGGGCCGTCGGTGCAGGCGGTCAGCAGCGCAAGCGACAGCACGGCCAGCATCAATAGACTCAGGATTTTCTTCATATCATTACCTCTTGTTCAATTTGTATGGGAGACGATCGCTCCCTTTGTTTATTATACACAAATGCAACGCAAATGCAAAGGGGGATTTACAGAACATCTGTCCGCATATCGTCTTGTCAGAGAGGCGCTTTTTTGGTATAATCTTATAGCTGAGGAGTCTGTCTATTTGGGGAGGGGACGATGCGGTGCCGAATCTTCTGAGCGATTTTCAGGGCTGGCTGCTGGGCATACTGTATACGCTGCCGGCGCTGGTGATCGGCTTTACGCTGCACGAATACTGCCATGCGGCGGCTGCAGTGCTGCTGGGCGATCCCACGCCCCGGATGGAAGGCCGCTTGACGCTGAATCCCTCTGCTCACATCGACTGGATCGGCATGCTGCTGTTCCTCCTGTTGGGGTGGGGCTGGGCGAGGCCGGTGCACATTCAGCCGGGCAATCTCAAGGGAAGACGGTGGGGTGAGGCCGCTGTTTCAGCCGCTGGACCGCTGTCCAATTTCCTGCTGGCGATGCTCTGCTATGTCGTCACGATTCTGCTGCCGCAGGGCGTCTGGATGCAGTTTCTGCTCTATGGCGTGTCAGTGAACCTGACGCTTTGCTTTTTGAATCTGCTGCCCGTGCCGCCGTTGGACGGGTTTGCCGTGCTGCGCGCGCTGCTGGGCCTGAGGGGCGGTAAGGTGCTGGATTTTATGCAAAAATACGGGTTGATCCTCGTGCTGTTGCTGTCGCTGCTGGGGGTTTTGAACAGCTATCTGTTCCTCATGCGCGGGCTGTCGATAGCGCTGTTTGTGCGCCTGTTCGGCTGACGGAGGGCGTAAAGATGGCATATGTTGTACAGCTGAAGGATTTTGAAGGCCCGCTGGATCTGCTGTTGCATCTGATCAGCCGGGCGAAGGTCAATATCCGCGACATCTTCGTTTCAGAGATCACAGAACAATATCTGCAGTCCATCGAGGACCTTTCGGGGCTGGATATGGACGCGGCCAGCGAGTTTTTGCAGATGGCGGCGACGCTGCTGGAGATCAAGTCCCGCGCGCTGCTGCCCAAGCCGCCCAAGACGGAGGACGAGGAAGATCCCCAGGAGGTGCTGATGCGCCGCCTGGAAGAATACAAGCGCATCAAAGAGGCGGGCAAGACCCTGCGCATCTATGAGGCGGAGGCGCAGGAGATGGTGACACGCCTGCCGCTGGAAATGGTGACGGAGGCGCGAATCGAGCTTTCTCAGATGTCACTGGAGAGCCTGCAGGCGGCTTTTTTGAACGTGCTGCTGCGCGCGGAGCGCAGCGATGCGGCGGTCAGCCCTATGCGGCAGATCGAGCGCGACACCTTCACCATCGGGGAGTGCATGCTGCGCATCCAGCGGCGAGTGATCGTGCAGCGGCGCGTGCGCTTTGACGAGCTGTTTCCCGCGGACGCGACGCGCTCGGAGATCATCACGATTTTCCTGGCTATGCTGGAACTGCTCAAGGCCAACCGCATCACCTTGCAGCAGGAGGATATTTACGCGCCGATCATGATCGAGCGGGGAAAGGAGACGGCGGCAGATGACGCTGACGGAACAGATTTCGGCGGTTGAGGCGGTGCTGTTTGCATCGGGCGAGCCGGTCGCCGTTCAGGCCCTGATCGAGATGCTGGGCGTTACGGCGCCGGAATTCGAGCCGGTGCTGCAAGGGCTTGCCTTGCGGTACGACGAGGACCGCGGCGTGCGGCTGATGCGCTTTGACGACAGCCTGCAGCTGTGCACCCGCCCGCAATACATGGACTTGATTGAAAAGGTGCTTCAGCCCGTGCGCAAGCAGACGCTGACGCAGGCCGCGCTGGAAACGCTGGCGGTAGTGGCCTATCGTCAGCCGGTGACGCGCATGGAGATCGAGCAGATTCGCGGCGTGCAGTGCGACCGTGCGGTGGCGACGCTGCTGCACCATGGGCTCATTGCCGAAGTCGGCCGCAAGGAAAGCATCGGCAGGCCGATTCTCTACGGCACGACGGAAAAGTTTTTGCAGCACTTTGCGCTGACCTCGCTAGAGGCGCTGCCGCGCCTTGCACAGGTGAAGGTTGATGAGGAATTGACCGATTTCGGCGGCGTTTAGCGCGAAGAAGGCGGAAAATAAAGGAGTTTGCACTCTGCATAGAGAATTTAATAAGGTTCATGCAAGAAGAGACAGCAGGAAGGAGTGAAGGAGAAAACATGGCGACGGAGCGAAAGAAAACAGGGAGCAGATCCTCGTCGTCCGCGGGACGCAAAACCTCCGGCAGGAGTCGCAAAAGAAACAAAAAGCAATCGACCGTGCAGGAAGCGATTGGCTTTGCCCTGATCGTGCTGGGCGTATTCTCCTTTGCTGCGGTGGTGATCGGCGGTGCGGGCTGGCTGGGCAAGGGCCTGGCGGACGTGTTTTTCGGCCTGTTTGGGCTGGGGGCGTATCTGGTGCCGGTGCTGATGGCCGGGATCGGCTGGATCGTGCTGACAGCGGGAAAGTTCCGTCTTCAGGGAGGAAAGCTCGCCCTGACGGGCATTACGGTGCTGATGCTCTTCGTGGTCAACCATATGTTTTTCGACGCGAAGATTCAGCAGCAGTTGGTTGAAACCAAGGAGACCATCGGCTATTGGGATTATGTGACCGGCTCTTACGCTTTCGGGCAGGCGGAGCACGTTTCCTCCGGCGCGCTGGGCGGACTGCTCACCTTCCCGCTGCGCGCATTGCTGGGCAGCGTGGGCTGCTGGATTCTGACCATTGCGCTGATTGTGGGCTGCATCTTCGTGCTGGGCAAGCTGTCAATGCGGCAGGCGGCGCAGAAGGTCAACACCGCTGCGGTTAACACCGGCCGCCGCGTGGCGGAAAGCGCGCGGGATGCGCATGAGCGGTCGCAGGAGATGCGCGCGCAGCGGCAGCAGCGCCGCGAAGAGCAGGCGCAGACCCGCATGGATCTGGATGCGGCGGGCAATATGCCTGTGCGCGACGAGCGCAAACCCCTGCGCAACGAGCACGTGACCGGCCCGGCGCACCCGGAGCGGGACGAGACGCAGTTCAATCCCCTGACGCATGGCGAAAGGGAGGACGAGCTGCCTGAAGAGGGCGAGATTTATGAATCCCCGCGCCGGACGCTGCCGCGCTTTGAGATTGTGCGCAGGCCTGCGGCGGAGGAAGAGCCGGAGGACGGCATTGAAATCGATCACAACGATCCGAATGCGGGCTTTGACGCGGACGAAGTGATTCAGGCGCCTGTTCGTCCGGTGCAGCCGCAGGAAGAAAAGGAATATGTCCCGCTGGAAATCGTGCCGGAGATCAAGCCCGTGGCGGTGGAGGCGGTTGAGCCGCAGCATAGAACGGAGCCGGAAAGAAATGTACAGCCGGTCAAATTCCAGCCCATCGAGCGGCAGCGCGCTTCTAATCCTTCAATCAGCGATTTTGACGATGAGCCGGAAGAGGAGGAGCCTCCGCAGATGAATCCGGTTCAAACGGCCGGTGCGAAAGAAAAGCCTGCATCGGATAAACCGGGCGAGCTTTCTCCGGCCAGCGAGGTGGAATATCAATACGGCGAGGATTCCACGCCGGTGATCGACCCTGAGGTGATTCCGCCCTATCGTTTCCCGCCGCTGACGCTGCTGGAACAGGCCAAAGCGCCTGATCCCGTGCGCGACCACGCGCAGGAGGAAGAGCAGCAGCGCAATGTGGAATTGCTGGAAGAAACCCTAAGCTCTTTCGGCATCGAGGCCAAGGTGATCAATGTGGCGCGCGGTCCGGCCATCACCCGATATGAATTGCAGCCTGCGCGTGGCGTGAAGGTATCGCGCATCACGGGGCTTGCGGATGATATTGCGCTGAACATGGCGGCAGCGGGCGGCGTGCGCATCGAAGCCCCTGTGCCGGGAAAATCCGCCGTGGGCATTGAAATCGCGAACTCCGCCATTGCGACGGTGACGCTGCGCGAGGTGCTGGAGAGCAAAGAATTTCGGGAACATTCGTCCAAGCTGGCGGTGGCGCTGGGCAAGGACATTGCCGGCACGCCCGTTGTGGCGGATCTGGCGCGCATGCCGCATCTGCTCATCGCCGGCGCAACGGGATCGGGCAAATCGGTGTGCATTAACTCCATCATCGCCTCGATCCTCTATAAAGCCACCCCTGAAGAGGTCAAGCTCATCCTGATCGATCCCAAGGTGGTCGAGTTGAGCGTTTACAACGGCATTCCGCATCTGCTCATCCCCGTGGTTTCCGACCCCAAGAAGGCGGCGGGCGCGCTGGGTTGGGCGGTGCAGGAAATGACCGACCGATACAAAAAGTTTGAAGCCTATTCCGTGCGCGATCTGAAGGGCTATAACAAGGCAGCGGTTAAAAAGGGCGAAGAGCCGATGCCGCAGATCGTCGTGATCATTGACGAGTTGGCGGACCTTATGATGGTGGCGCAGAACGATGTGGAAACCAAGATCTGCCGCCTGACGCAGCTGGCGCGCGCGGCGGGCATTCACCTGGTCATCGCCACGCAGCGCCCGTCGGTAGACGTCATCACGGGTCTGATCAAGGCCAACGTCCCCTCGCGCATCGCCTTTGCGGTGGCCTCGCAGGTGGACAGCCGCACGATCCTGGGCATCGGCGGCGCAGAAAAGCTGCTTGGCCGGGGCGATATGCTCTTTGACCCCAGCGGCGCGAGCAAGGCCATCCGCGTGCAGGGCGCGTTCATCAGCGATGATGAAGTGACGGATCTGGTGTCCTTTGTCAAGGACGGCGGCAGCGCAAAATACGACGAGGGCGTGATCGAGGCGCTGGAGCGCGTGGACGCGGCCGAAAAGAAGCAGAAGGACGAGGATAAGCCCGACGAGGATTCCGACCCGCTGCTGATGGACTGCATTGAGCTTGCCGTGGACGCGGGGCAGATTTCTGCCTCGATGATCCAGAGAAAATACCGCGTGGGCTACGCGCGCGCGGGGCGCATATTGGACCAGATGGAGCAGAGGGGCTGCATATCCGGCTTTGAAGGCTCCAAGCCGCGGCAGACGCTGATTACGCGGGAACAGTTTTACGAAATGGCGGGGGTCGAAACCGACGCGCCGCCCATAGACGAGGAGTAATGAAGAGTGGGAATTAAGATCGGAATGGTTTCCCTCGGCTGCGCGAAGAACCGCGTGGACGCGGAGCTGATGCTGGGCGTGCTGCTTTCGGATGGTTTCGAGCTGGAAACCGATCCGGCCAAGGCCGACGCCATCATTGTCAATACCTGCGGCTTTATCGAAGCGGCAAAGCAGGAATCCATCGACACGATTCTGGAAATGGCGGAATACAAACAGGATCACCTGAAGGCGCTGATCGTGACGGGCTGCCTGTCCAAGCGCTACGCCAAGGAGCTTCCGGCGGAGATGCCGGAGGTGGATGCGTTCCTCGGCATTGGCGAGGTGGAAAAAATCGCGCAGGTCGTGCGCAAGTGCATGGCGGGCGAGCGCATCGTGGATGCGGACGAGGGATTCCATTATTTGGAGGACGTCCATCGCGTGCTGACGACGCCGGGCTACACCGCCTACGTCAAGATCGCAGAGGGCTGCAACAACCGCTGTGCGTTCTGTGCTATCCCGGCCATCCGCGGGAACTATATTTCCCGCAGCATGGAAAACATCGAGCGCGAGGTCAAGGACCTTGCGGCGCAGGGTGTGAAGGAGATTGTACTCATTGCGCAGGACACCTCCTATTACGGCCTGGATCTCTATCACAAGCCGATGCTGGCGGAGCTGCTCGAGCGCGTGGCGGCGGTGGAGGGCGTGCACTGGGTACGCGCGCTGTACTGCTACCCGGAGCGCATCGACGACGAGCTGCTGCGCGTGATGAAGGAAAACCCCAAGGTCTGCCCGTATCTGGATATTCCGCTTCAGCACATCAACGACAAGGTGCTGCGCGAGATGCACAGAAGAACCGACGGCAAGGCCATTCGCGATCTGTACGGAAGAATTCGGAAGCTGGGCGGTTTTGCGCTGCGCACGACGCTGATTGCGGGCTTCCCCGGCGAGACGGAGGAGGAGTTTGCGGAGCTGCTTGAGTTCATCAAGACCTGCCCGTTCGACCGGCTGGGCGCGTTCGCCTATTCCGAGGAAGAGGGCACGCCCGCGGCGGCGCGCGAGGATCAGGTGCCCATGCGCGTGCGCCGTTCCCGCGAGGGCAAGATCATGCGCGAGCAGAAAAAGATTTCCCGCGCCTTCAACGAAAGCCGCGTGGGTTCCGAATGTGAGGTGCTCGTCGAAGGGCAGGAGGAAAACGGCCTGTATTACGGCCGCAGCCAGTGGGAAGCGCCGGAAACCGACGGAAAGGTTTATATCAAACTGGCCGACGGATTGGAGCCCGGACAATTCGTCCGCGTGCGCATCACCGACGCACAGGACTATGACGTGACGGGGGTACCGGTATGAAACTGACCATTGCAAGCAAAGTCACCATCGCGCGCATCTGCCTGATCCCGGTGTTCATCGTCTGTTACGATCTCTGGGGCGGTCTGTGGAGCGGGGCAATTCCTGCGGCGGTGTTCATACTGGCCTCGATGACGGATTGGGTGGACGGTTATCTTGCCCGCAGCCGCAACGAGGTGACGAATTTCGGCAAGTTCATGGACCCCATCGCGGATAAACTCCTGGTGATGTCTGCCTTTGTGCTGCTGGTGGGCGACGGCAGAATGACCGGCGTGAGCTGCATCATCATTCTGGCGCGCGAGTTCATCATCAGCGGCTTCCGGCTCATCGCCTCCGACCGCGGCATGGTGCTGGCGGCGGGCAAGCTGGGCAAGATCAAGACCACGCTGCAAATCATTGCCATCGTGCTGTTGCTGCTGAACAATTTCCCGTTTGTCTATATCGGTATCCCGATGGATAAAATCGTGCTGGCGGCGGCAGTGGTGATGACCGTTTGGTCGGGCGCGGATTATATCGTCAAAAACCGCCAGATACTGAAGGACTAAAACAAAAGGAGAAAAGCGGATGGAGCTGGCGGAAATTTCCCGCAAAGCGGTGGAGCTCCTGCTGGAGCGAAAGATCACCGTGTCGCTGGCGGAGTCCTGCACCGGCGGGATGATCGCCTCGGCGCTGGTGGATTGGCCGGGCGTGAGCGAGGCGCTGCTGGAGGGCTGCGTCTGCTATACGAACGAGGCAAAGATGCGCACGCTGGGCGTATCGGCGGAAACGCTGGGTAAGCATACCGCCGTCAGCGCGCAGTGCGCAGGCGAAATGGCGCGCGGGATGCGCGCGTATACGGGCAGCGACTATGCGCTGTCAGTCACGGGAATTGCCGGGCCGGGCGGCGGCACGGTCGAGATGCCCGTGGGGCTGGTCTATCTGGGCATTGCAGACAAAACGGGCGAGCGCGTGGAAAGACACGTCTTCTCCGGCGACCGGACGCAGGTGCGCCGCCAGGCCGCAGCGCGCGCGCTGGAAATGCTAATCGAAGAAATCGAATAACACAACGGAAAGAGGGGGAGAAAAACCATGGCAAAGACGACTTCCAAGAACCCGCAGGTCGGCAAGATCACCGACGAAGAAGAAAGAAAAAAAGCGCTCTCCAATACCTTGGGGGCGATTGAAAAGCAGTTCGGCAAGGGCGCGATCATGAAGCTGGGCGAAAAGACCGCCATGAATGTGCAGACCATTCCCTCCGGCTGCTTGGAGCTGGATATCGCGCTGGGCGTCGGCGGCGTGCCGCGCGGACGCATCATCGAAATCTACGGGCCGGAATCCTCCGGTAAGACCACCGTGGCGCTGCACATGGTCGCGCAGGCGCAGAAGATGGGCGGCACGGCGGCCTTCATCGACGCGGAGCACGCGCTGGATCCCGTCTATGCCAAGGCGCTGGGCGTGGATATCGACGAGCTCTATGTCTCTCAGCCCGACACCGGCGAGCAGGCGTTGGAAATCTGTGACGCACTGGTGCGCTCCGGCGCGGTGGATATCATCATCATCGACTCGGTCGCGGCGCTGGTGCCCAAGGCTGAAATCGACGGTGACATGGGCGAGAGCCACGTCGGCTTGCAGGCGCGCTTGATGTCCCAGGCGCTGCGCAAGCTCAACGGCCTCATCGCCAAGAGCAACTGCATCTGCCTGTTCATCAACCAGCTGCGCGAAAAGGTCGGCGTGATGTTCGGCAACCCCGAAACCACCACCGGCGGCAAGGCGCTGAAGTTCTATGCCACCATCCGTCTGGATATCCGCCGCGGCGAACAGCTCAAGGCGGGCAACGTGGTCGTGGGCAACCGCACCAAGATTAAGGTGGTCAAAAACAAGGTTGCGCCGCCCTTCAAGACCTGCGAGTTCGATATTCTCTACGGCAAGGGCATCTCGCACGAGGGCTCCGTGCTCGATCTGGCGGTCGAAAACGACCTGATCCAGAAGTCCGGCGCTTGGTTCAACTATGGCGATGCACGCATCGGCCAGGGCCGCGAGAATGCCCGCCAGTACCTGATCGACCATCCCGACCTTTGCGACGAATTGGAGGCCATGATCCGCGAAAAGCTCCTTGCGCCCAAGACAGAGGATGCGGAGCCTGTCGAGGTCGAAGCGGCCGGCGATGAGGAAGAGGACGAGCAGCTCAGCCTGGATACGGACAACTACGACGACGAGCCGTAAAAGTCATAGCGAAAGCGGAAGAAACCCGATTAAAATGGGTTTCTTCCGCTTTTTGTATCGCAGGGTTGCGAGAGAAAAGAATGCAATAACAAAATAAATCAAAAAGGCGGATTGGGGGGGAATCTACATGGGTTTGGAGAAAATGCAGGCGATTTAGAGAGAGCTTCGTGGAAATTGCGGCGAAAAATGGGAAAAGCTCTGCACGGAGAATGGGGTGCATTTGCTGCTGTGGATGATGGACGAAGCCGGGGAGGGCGGAGACGTCGTCAGAAAGCAGGGGCTGGAGGAGCCGGAGGTGCGCAGACATTTTGTGGAAGAGATGTGCGACGTGATGATGTATTTCAACGACCTGATGATCTGCTTCGGCATTTCGTCCGACGAATTGGCGGAACAGTACCGCGCCAAGCATCGTCGCAATATGACGCGCCGGTAAAACCGCAGGACAGCCTGTCCGTCTGCCGCTGTCCCTAACGTGGGGACAGGAGCGTGCCCGCCGAAGGGTGAGCGAAGCGAACCTGGAGCCCGAGCGTTTGGTAAAGCCAATAAGCCGGGCGGAACACCAGCGCGCCATAGGCGTGATGGTGCGGAGCGAGGGGAGCCGCCAAAGGCCCCCCGCCCACCGGGGGGAGCACAGACGTGTCAAAATAATTTTCTCAAAAAACAACGCCCCGCTTTTCAAAAGAAAAGCGGGGCGTTGTTTTGAATAAGACTTACTTCTTGTTTTCGTAGGTGTGGATGGGCTCGACGGAGGGCTGCCAGCCGGTGGAATAATCCTTGGTCTGCACAATGGGATAGGTGGGCGCGGCCCAGCGAACCGCATTGGTGATGACGGTCTGGATTTCAGGCTGATAATAGATCGGGAAGGTTTCGTGGCCGGGCTGGAAGTAGAAGATGCGTCCGCCGCGCACGAAGCAGCAGCCGGAACGGAACACCTCTCCGCCCGGATGCCAGGAGATGAACACCAGGTTGTCGGGCTGCGGGATGAAGAACTGCTCGCCGTAGGTCTCGTCGTGCGGCACTTCAAAGTAGTCGCCCAGACCCTTGACGATGGGGTGGCCGGGGCTGGTGACCCACAGGCGCTGCATATCGCCGTCCTCGCGCCAGCGCAGCATGTCCGTGCGCGTACCGAGCAGGCGGGAGAAGGGCTTGGAGGCGTGCGCCGAGTGCAGCGCGATGAAGCCCATGCCGTCGTTTACGCGCTGGCAAACCTTGCGGACCACTTCGTCGGAAACCTCGTTGTGATGCGCATGGCCCCACCA
>ERZ827168.1087-NODE-1087-length-39627-cov-6.677550_pt1 | contig 39627 bp, 49 predicted proteins | sample MGYA00519868_ERZ827168 | MGnify/ENA primary metagenome ERZ827168 (study PRJEB31778, sample SAMEA3449271) | human gut metagenome | biome: human gut; feature: human-associated habitat; material: faeces | place: United Kingdom | collected 2010/2012 ...
ATGTGCTTAGAAAATCAACCAAAAGGACGATTGCCAACTATCACTTGACACATACCTAAAGAGATAAAAATAACTTGACAAATTATTATAAAAGGAAACTACTTTTTTACAAAGTAGTTTTTTTGTTTTTTATACAGTATACAGTAATGAAGGTGGAAAAATTGAGAAAAATTGAAAATAATAAAAAGTACATATCTGGAAATAAATTGCTAATTAAAGAATGGAATTTTAGAAGAAATGTTGGAATTAATCCAGTTATTACACTTGAAGATAGTAATATAAAAGTGTGGTGGGAATGTTTTAGAGGACACGAATGGGAAGATACAATAAAAAACAGAGTTAAAGGAGCAAAATGCCCTGGTTGTAATGGTAAGAAAGTAATAGAAGGATTAAATGATTTGAAAACAATGCGACCAAAACTAGCATTAGAATGGAATCAAGAGAAAAACGGAAAACTATTACCTGAAAAAGTAACTTGTGGAAGTAATTTGAAAGTATGGTGGAAATGTAAGGAAGGACACGAATGGGAAGCTGTTATAGCGAGTAGAAGTTCAGGTGTAGGCTGTCCTTATTGTGCAAGTAGAAAAATTGATAAAGGATTTAATGACTTAGCAAGTAAATGTCCTGAAGTCGCAAAAGAATGGAATTATGAAAAAAACAAAGAATTGAAACCATCAATGGTTACAGCTAGTTCTAATAAAAAAGTATGGTGGAAGTGTGCAAAAGGACACGAGTGGGAAACTGTAATTTGTGCAAGAACAAGGGGAAATGGTTGTCCCTATTGTAGTGGAAAAAGAGCAGTGTCAGGAATAAATGACCTAGAGTCAAAATGTCCTGATTTAGCAAAACAATGGGATATTGAAAAAAATGGAGGAGTAACACCTGATCAAGTAACATATCAAAGTCATAAAAAGGTATGGTGGAAGTGTGATAAAGGGCATAGTTATGCCAGTGCTATTTCAGGGAGAGTTAAAGGTAACGGTTGCCCTATTTGTGCCAATAAATTGATTGTAAAAGGAATCAATGATCTAGCAACTACTAACCCTATATTAGCAAGTGAATGGAATTATGAAAAGAATGGAGAACTAACACCATATAATGTTGGAAGTGGTTCTAACAAGAGAGTATGGTGGAAATGTAAAAACGGACACGAATTTGAAGGTGTAATAAACTCAAGAAATTATAAAAAATCTGGTTGTCCTGTTTGTTCAAGAAGAAAGATAATACCAGGATATAATGACTTAAAAACATTAAATCCAAAACTAGCTTCTGAATGGAATTTTAAAAGAAACAAAGGATTAAGACCTGATAAAGTAGCTCCTGGATCAAATAAAATTGTATGGTGGAAATGTAGATTAGACCACGAATGGTTATGTTCAATAAATGATAGAAATATGGGACACAATTGTCCTATATGTCAAGGAAAAAGAGTAAAGGAAATAAACAAAATTTGAGAAAAGGATAAAAAATGAAAGAGAAAGAGAAAAAGAAAATAATAAGACGTTTAGATAAAATAGGAAGAATTGTAATTCCAAAAGAAATAAGAAAAAGATTTGAAATCCTAGAAGATGATCCAATAGAGATATTTGTGGATAAGGATACTATTATTTTAAAAAAATATGAAAAAAATTGTACTTTTTGTGGTAGTAGAAAAAAATTAATTGAATATAACGATAAATTAATATGTGCTGACTGTAAAGAAAAAATTGGAGATTTATTTGGTAGAGATAAAAAATAAAAAATTGTTTAAATGTGTCAAATATGATATAATTTTAAAAAAAATAAAAAGGAGATAATTATGGAAAAATATTATTGGCTTATACTAGGAACTATATTAGGATTATCAATTGCTGTATATTTTTTTGTAAGCAGAGAAGAACGAAGAGAAGAAACAATTGAAGTAACTAGAAAAGTGTTTTCTACAAAGCAACTTGATAATACAATGAAATTAGTAGTAGATAGAATTAAATTAAAAATAACTAAAGTTGAGAGAGAATTAACAGAAGAAGAAAAGAATGAAATAATAAAACAATGCTGTAAAGAAAACTTTAATATTTGATAAAGTCATAAATATAAAGGAGATATAATAATAATATGGATTTAAAGATAAAAACAGAAAAAGAAGAATTTCACGGAAGAACTTGTGGAATAATTAAGCAAGAAGATAAATTTCTAATTATGAGAGTCAATAAAAGCAATTACTATCATATACCAGGTGGTCATATTGAGATTGGAGAAGATTCAGAACAAGCTCTTATTCGTGAAATAAAGGAAGAAATTGGGTGCAATGTTCAGAAGGCAAACTTATTTGCAATACAAGAAAATTTCTGGATAAGAGATGATAAAAAATGCCACGGAATAGAATTTTATTATATAGTTCAACCTAAAGAATTATTGCCAATGAAAAATTATGAAAAAATTGAGATTGACAAGGGCGAAAAAAAGTTATTAGAATTTAAGTGGGTTACTTCTGATGAGCTACGAAATATAGATTTAAGACCTATTAATATTAGAGATATGTTAATAAACAAAGAAAATATAAAGACTTTAACGCATATTGTAAAAAGAGAAGAGAAATAACTCTAAATGAAGGAGAAAATATGAATAGATATGATTTAGCTATAGAAAGTTATATAAAGACTTTTGGAGATGATGATGATATATGTAAATATGTTTCTACTTGGGATTATAGTAAAAATGATTTTTATGAATTAGCGATAAAAATAGAAAAGTGTGTCAAATGTAAAAAAAGATATTCAAAGAAATATGTATCATTTCTAAGAAAGATTTATCTCAATACTATATATACAATGCTAGATACAGATGATGGATAATAAAATTAACATTTGAATTATTAGAAGAATTATAATTGTATGGAAAGGAAAAAATATGAAATATCGCCTTAGAAAAATATATGTAATAATAAGAAGAAAAATTGATAAATTTGATTGGTTTATAAAACGATATGTGGATCACGATATGTTTTTTTATAATAGATATGATGGAGAATAAAAATCTAGGTAGATAATATAAATTGGGTTCAATTTGACATAACGAACAATATGGTGTAAAATATATGTAAGAAAGGTTTTATTATTTATCACGGAAACAGGGAAATCTTTGGAAAGGCAAAATAAAAGAAAGGAAAGTGATGAATGATGAAACGATTTTTTGTTTTAATAGCAGTAATTCTATTAATTATATTTTCAATAGTAGGAGTTGGATTTTTAAAACATAAAGAAAAAAATATTAAAATAAATAATGATACACAAAATACTATTGAAGAAACTCAAAATAATAAAGAAGAACCACTAGAAGCAGTGTTAGAAAACGACAATGAACCATTAGAAGAAACAAAAGAAAAAGAGGAAGATATTGTTAAGGAAAATAACTTGGAAATAAATAACTTGGAAGTAAATCAAAATAAAGAACCAACAACAAAAACTAATGTATATGAATCTAATGTAAAACAAAATAAAGAACCAGTTTTAAATAAATCAAATACATCAATAACAAATGATAATACTAAAAAACAGGAGAACACAAAAACCAATATAGAACAGCCAGAAACAGTAAAAAAGGAACAAACAAAATCAGAAACACCAAAAAAAGAAGAAAATAAAACAGTAGAAACGCCAAAGCAAGCAACTACTACACCAATAAGAGAATATAAAATAAATCAAACCTATATTAACAAATTAAAAAACACTATAATAGCTGAAGTAACTAATAATATAGATAAATTAAGCAAATATGGAATAACAGAAGTAAATCAATATAAAATTATAGTAGATTCAAGTATTTGTACTTGTTATGGTGGAAATAGAAATGGTTGGACTTATGAAAATGTAAGTGCATATAATACTTTCAAATCTAGTATATTAAAAGGAACAAATTTAAAAGTATATGCAGTAGATGAATACCAAAATGGAGAATATATTCAAACATTATGTTATTACGGTCATTAAAAAAATTGACATAATTTTTTGCAAAAAAGTTGCAAAATCCTGCAGTATACATTCAAAAATTCAAGTGCTAGAATATTAATATGAAAAATTGTAGCAAAGAAAGAAGCTATTCAGAAAGAGCAGTCTGAATAACTTCTTTTTTGTTTGATTTTTACACTAAAAGGAGGAATTTTTGATGAAAAAAGTAAAGAAAAAAGTGGGAATCATAATGATAATTTTACTGTTGTTATCATCATATTTAACGCCACTTATTAATGCAGTAAATGCTTTTAGCGTTAGTAACGCATATATTTATTCAGTTAAAGATCCAGAATACCATTTACAGTATTGGAATGAAAGTAAAAATGCCTGGTATTATATTATAACAACGTATGTTGGATATACTGGAGAAGATGGAAAATTTTATCCTGCATATTGTCTAAATGCAGATAGACACGGTGTAGGAGAAGAAGCACCTTATACAGTAACAGTAACAGAAGCTATTCAAAATCCAGAAGTTTGGAGAGTTTTATATAATGGTTTTCCATATAAAACGCCAAGTGAATTAGGTGTAGAAAATGACTATGACGCTTTCTGTGCAACGAAACAAGCAGTATATTGTGTTTTGTATGGATATAATCCTTCTACAAGATATAAAGGTGGAGATGATAGAGGAACAAAAATTGCACAAGCAATTGTAAATATTGTTAATACAGCAAGAAATACATCAGGAAATTATACATCACCACAATGTTATATAAATAAAGTAGGTAACTTAACGAAAGAAGGAGAGTATTATTCACAAACATATAGTGTAAGTTCTAATGTACCTTTAAGAGATTACTATGTATATCAAATTTCAGGTCTACCTTCTGGAAGCTATTTTGCAAGTACAAACGGCAGTCAAAAAACAACATTTTCAGCAGGCGAAAATTTTAAGGTTTATATACCACAAAAAAGCATTGTATCAAATGTATCAGCATACATAGGTGTAGATAGTAGCTGTAAGACATATCCTGCTCTGTATGGTCAATCTCCTAACTCATCTTTACAAAATTATGCCTTGGTACTAGATCCATTTGAAAATGGAAGTGCAGATACAGAACTTAATATAGCTCCGACTGGAGAAGTAACAATAGAAAAAACAAGTGCAACAGATAATATTTGGAATGGAACATTATCAGGTTCTTTAATACCTAATGCAAAATATAATCTATATAATGACAGTATGAATCTGATTGGTACATATACAACCAATAGTGAAGGAAAAATTCACATAACAGGACTTTCACTTGGTACATATTATGTAAGAGAAACAACACCAGTACCACAATATACAACTTTAAATGATACAACTTATTCTTTCAAATTAGATTTTATAGATGATAGTGAAACATTAAAAGTAAAAAACACACCTGTTCCAGGAGGATATTTTTCTGCTGTGAAAGTTTCAGAAAGAAACAATGTATGGACTGGAGTGAAGAAAGGACAAGGCGTTTCAGGGGCAAAATATGGTATTTATGATACAAATGGAAATATAGTGAAATCTTATGAAACAGGTAAAGAATTAATTGCTATTTCAAAAGAAGACGGAAAAATTTTTGACAATGAAAAACTTCAAATCGGAGAATATTATTTACAAGAAATTGAAGCTCCAGAACATTCAAAGAAAAATGATAAAAAATATTATTTTAAAGTTACAGAAAATGGAGGACACGTTTCAGTAACAGCTTCAGATGATGTTGAAGAAGGTGGATATTTCAATATTTACAAAACTTCAAATGATGTAAATTTATGGACTGCAGAAGTTTCAGGAACACCACTTGCTAATGCGACTTTTAAAATAGAATACACAAATTTTGAAGAAAGTAAAAATTGGACTGTAACAACAAATAAAGATGGAAAAATAGTAGATTCAAATTATTCAACAGATGATTTAGAATTAAAACTTGGTACATATAGAATTTATGAGATTAAAGCACCAAATCATTACGAATTAGATGGCACAGAATACTATTTTAGAATTACAGAAAATGAACAAAAAGTATATTTAGAATTAGACAATACACCTGAACTTGGGAATAATGTGAAAATTACGAAAGTTGCTTCTGATAAGAATTATATTACAGGAGCTGAAAAGGGACAACCAATATCTGGAGCAAAATATGAAGTCAGAACTGATTTTGATGAAAATACAGAAGTAACAAAAGATAACTTTTCAAACGGAAAATTGGTAGATACACTTGTAACAGATAAAAATGGTAATACAAAAACACTAACAGTTGGAAAAGGCACATATTATGTAAAAGAAGTATCTGTTCCAGATGGTTGGAAACTTGATGAAAAAGTATATAAAATAGAAGTTATTGCTAATGGAATTACACACAAATTAGAATTAGAAGATGAACCAATTCCACAAGGATTTTTTAATATAGATAAAACAGCTCTTGAAAAGAATTATTGGACTGGAGATGAACCAGGAACACCATTAGAAGGTGTTAAATTCGAGCTAAGAGATGAAGAAAATAATGTTTTAATGGAATTAGTAACAGATAAATATGGAAAATTTTCAAAAGATATTCAATTAGATGTTGGAAAATATTATCTTTGGGAAGTTGAAGCTCCTGAATATTATATAAAAAAGGATAAACCAGATGTATTTGAAATAACTGAAAATGGTCAAAAAGTAACAATTGATATTACAAATAAAGTTGAAATTGCAGGATTTATGAATATAGATAAAACAGCTCTTGAAAAAAATTATTGGACTGGAGATGAACCAGATACTCCATTAGAGGGGGTAAAATTTGAGTTAAGGGATAAAGATGATAATGTTTTAATGGAGCTAGTAACAGATAAATATGGAAAGTTTTCAGAAGATATTATGCTTGAAAAAGGCACATATTATCTTTGGGAAACTGAAGCACCAGAACATTATATAAAGAGTGATAAACCAGATGTATTCGAGATTACAGAGAATGGTCAAAAAGTAACAATAGACATAAAAAATAAAGTAGAGGTTGCAGGATTTGTAGATGTATCAAAAGTTGCTTCAAAAGATAATGAAATTACAGGAGAACAAAAAGATACATATATTCCAAATGCTAAATATAGGATAGAAAATATTGACACCGAAGAAGTAGTAGCAGAATTAATAACAACAGAGCAAGGATATTTAGAAGAAAAATTAATGCTTGGAGCAGGCAATTATAAAATTTATGAAGTTGATTCTCCAAAATATTACTTAATAGATTCATCAATTTATTACTTTACAATTAGTGAAAATGGTCAAGAAGTATGCTTTGATTTTAAAGATAATCCAGTAGAAGTAAAAATAAATGTAGAAAAATCTGGAATAGTGCAAGCACAACCTAATGATGAAATAAGATATGATTTTGACGCAGTTGAAAGCTTATCAAATGTTCCATTAGATAACTTTACATTCATTGATAATCTTCCTTATGAGAAAGTTAAATTAACTAAATTATTTACTGGAATATACACAGATAAAGTTGAATTTGATGTTTACTATAAAACAAACCTTTCAGAAGACTGGATTTTAATAAAAGAAAATTTGGATTCAACGGTAAATAACTTTATTGATTTTTCTGGTGTAGAGCTTAAAGATAATGAAGTAATAACAGATTTTAAAATGGAATTTGGAACTGTACCAGAATATTTTAAAGCTAAAACAACACCTTTTATATTTACAAAAGTTAATGAAGATATAAATGCAGATGATATATGGACTAACTATGTAAATCTTTCAGGAACATATTTAGATGTAAATATCAAAGATAAATCAGAATGGACTACAAAAACATATAAGAAAGAATTAACAATAAAAAAACTTCCACGAACTGGAGAATAAAAAGAATAGGCTAGTTTGGTTTAAACAACTATTCTAGCCTTATATTATTTAAACAAGAATTTTATTAATAGAATTTTTATTTAAGTAATATAAAAGGGAACAAAAGAAAGTATGGTAATACAAATGAGTAGAGAAAAATTATTCAAAAGCAAAGAATATGAAGAGTTTATAAAAAAACTTGATATTGCAAATGGCAAATATAAAAGAAAAGAAGTATTTAAAGATTTAATAACTTTGTTAGCATTAAGGATAAGCGATACTATTAAATATGATGAAAATAACGAAAAATACTGTATAAGAATATTAGAGAAATACCACGAAAATGAAAGAGAACAGTTTGGATTGTTAAGTTATAGATTAACTAAAATTTACAAAAAAAGTGATGAAATAATAGATGTTTTAGGACACATCTATACAGATATTTCAATGTATAACAAAGAATTAAAGCAGGATTTTACACCGATAGATCTAGCAAAACTTATGACTGAAATTCAAGTTGAATTGAAAAGTGATAAAGAAATAATTAAACAAAATGGATTTATGACTATTGAAGATACTTGTTGTGGTTCAGGAGGACTTTTGCTTGAGAAGGCAAATTGTTTAGAAAAAGAGGGAATTAATCCATCATTAGATTTACTTGTTATTGCAAATGATATTGATCCAATATGTGCATATATGACATATATTCAATTATATATTTATTCAATACCAGGAGTTGTAACAGTTGGAAATTCTTTGCAATTAGAAACAAGAGAAACTTTTTATACACACAGATTGTTAGCAATAGACCTTGGTATAGAAAAGAAAGACATAGAAGAAAAAGAAATAGAGGAATAATTATGGAGAATATAAAACAAAAGAAAAAAAAGAAGAGTTCAAAAGAAAAAATAGAAGAAAATAGGAAAAAGATAGTAGATAGACTAATTTCTAATATGGAAAAAGGATATATCTTTTCTGAATGGGCGTGGAATAGAAAAGCATTTTTACCACGAAATGCAATAACAGGAACACCATATCAAGGAATAAATAGGATTAATTTAAGTTTTGAAGCAATAGAAAGAAATTACAATGATCCAAGATGGTTAACATTAAGAAAAGCCAATGAAATGGGGTATACTATAAAATCAGGAGCAAAAGGAGTGTTTTGTGAAAAATGGATATGGCAAAAATTAGAAAAAGTGATAAACAAGGAAACTGGAGAAATTGAAAAAGACGAAGATGGAAATGAAAAAAAAGTTATAATAAATTTAAAACACCCTATTATTAATTATTTTTACTTATATAATGCCAGTGAAATAGAAGGATTTCCACCATTTATTGAACCAGAAATGAAAAAAGAAAGTAATATTTTAAATATTGCAGATAGTTTTATTGTTTCTTCAGAATGTCCCATAGAAGAAAAATTTCAAGAAAAAGCTTTTTATAGTCCAATTGAAGATACAATAGCGTTACCACCCAGAAAATATTTTAAGTCTGATGAGGCATTTTTAGGAACGTTATTACACGAAATGAGCCACAGCACAGGAAATGAAAAAAGATTAAATAGAGATATAATAAATATATTTGGAACAGAAAAATACGCATTAGAAGAATTAACAGCGGAACTTTCTTGTGTATTTTTAGAATCTGAATTAGATGTAGATATAGATTTTACTAGGCAAGATCACATAAACTATTTTAATTCTTGGATAAAAGCTTTAAAGAATAATCCAAATGAATTATATAGGGTTTGTAATAATGCTAGTAAAAGTTGCAATAGATTAATAGAAAATTATGAAAAAGTAATTATATTTGAAAATAAAAAAGATACTATTATGGAACTAAGCGAATTAGATGAAAGTTTATAATTAAGAGGAGGTACAATATGAAAACAATGAAAGACTGGATAAATTCCGATATAGATAGTTTTGACATTTTCTTTTTACCAGGAGATATAGTTGGAGAAGATGTAGTTGAATATTTTAGAAACCTTGAAATTCCAAAAACTGATAATACTTATTTAATGCAAATGGGAGAACCACAAAATTTTATTGATGGAAAGAGTACATATATGACATTTGCAAAAGAAAACAAAGGTTGGGTATATAAAGGAAACTGCCATAAAGGAGAAAAAGAAACACCATTTGAAATATGGTTAAATACTTTTATAGAAGAAAAAGGAATTGATATTTCAGAAACATTTAAAAGTTCTAAAAAGGGAATATCAATGGATTTTTCGTATGAAAATGTTTTAGTTAATATAAAAAGTACATCAGAAAACGAACAAGAAGCTATAAAAGAAATGCTTATTAAAATAGATTTTTATAATGGCGATATTAAAGAATATCTTAGACATTTATCAAAAGCATTGATACCAAGTCCAGAAGAAGTACAAAGAATGGAAGAAATTTATGGGGAAAGCATAAATTTAAAGATTGAGGAAGAAAATGAAGAATCAATATGAAAAATTATATTAAAAACAAATAATGTAAAAAGGAAAAATACAAATGATAAATAAAGGAATGATGACAAGTAACACAGAAGAATGGGCTACACCAATAAAATTTTTTGAAGAGCTAAATGAAGAGTTTAAGTTTACTCTTGATCCTTGTGCTACAAATGAGAATGCTAAATGCAACAAATTTTATACTAAAGAAGACAATGGACTATTAAAAAGTTGGAAAGGAGAAAGGGTATTTTGTAATCCACCGTATGGAAGAAAAATATCATATTGGGTTAAGAAATGCTATGATGAAAATAAGTTTAACAATACTTTTATTGTTATGCTTATTCCTGCAAGAACTGATACAAGCTATTTTCACGATTATATATATCATAAGCAGGAAATTAGGTTTATTAGAGGAAGATTAAAATTTAATGATGGGAAAAATCCTGCTCCATTTCCGAGTATGGTTGTAATTTTTAAATAATTATTGGAGGTATGTAAATGAACGAAACTGTTTTAAATAAAAAATTCATAAAACAATTATTAGAACGAAAAAATGATCTTAAAACTGGAGAAAAAGTGAATTTTATATATAAAAATGATAATGAAAACATTTGGAATCTAACCTTAAGAAGAGAAGAAAAAAAATATTCTCCATTTATATTTTCATTAGAAGGAAAAAGAATAGGAACAGATGAAACGTGGGGAAGGAGATATACAAGTTTAGAAAAAACAATTTTACATATTTTAAATGACTTTAACGAAAATATTAATATAAAAAATAAATACACTAACATAGAAGAATATCTAAATAGCAAAATTAAATTAATATATAAATACGAAGAAAACGATAATTATTATTATGAAGATGAAGATGGAAACTTATATTGTGAAAATGGAAATTATAATATAGGAGATGTTAATTTAATGTATTGCACAAAGGACTTTGGAGAGCCACTAGGTAATGTTAAAGATATAGAAAGATACGAATTAATTAATAATCCAAAAGATGATCCTAACTATTTAAGACGAAAAAGTCATCAATATGAATATATGATGTTAAGTAGACTAGAATCAGATTGTAAATACTTTCTAGGAAATGGAAATGGATTTTTAGGTCATTTATATTACAGGGACATTGATAAACATATTGCCGAAATGAAGAAAATATATGAAGCATTTTTAGATCAAGACAAGCCAAAATGGATTAGCTTATCAGATATAGAAAAATATAAAGAAAAAATGGAAGAAAAGCTAAAAGAACACAATTTTGAAGAACAGGATTATAAATACTTAATTAAATGTGATTTAAGCTTAAATAATAGTGTATATGAAAATCAATATTTATTGGTAGAAAATTATGAAATTCCATCAGATTTAGATGTGGATTTAATAGGAGATTGCTGTTTTAATTGTGATTGTGAAATATTAAATAAAAAAATAATATCAAAAATATATTCATTAGAAGAAGTAAAAAAATTATGTGAATTAAACAAAATTGATATAGAAAAAAACATAGATAAAGAGGGCAATTTAATAATAGGAGCTTCAAGAGATATGATTATAGCAAATGATATGAATAGATATGATAAAGAGAGAGAATTAGAAGACAATATTGAAGAATTGGAGGAAAATAATGACTAGAAGAAAAGTATATTTTTATGATAATAAAACTAAAAAATTATATTCTACGCCAGAATTTAATGGAGATAAAAATGAATTTGCCTTCTTTTCCAAAAGAGGAGATAGCTGTGATAAAAACTTTGATGAAATCCTTAAAGAATTTAATGGTGTAAAAACATTAAAAGAGTTTGAAAATGCTTCAAATAATGCACAAAATTATTATCATTCTGGTTTTGTAAAAAACTCACTCCTTCCAATAGAAGAAGTGAAAGAAATAACATATAATGATGAAATTTATGTGGTAGATAGTGAGGGCAATCCATATTTATATAATCCGCAAGAAATAAAAAGAGATTATATTCTTAATATATGTGATAGAGGAAATTTCAAATATAAAGATTTTACAATGAACGTAACAAAAGTACAATATCCTGAAAAAAATTATAGTACATATATTTTTAAAATAGAGCCAATTGAAAATGTTTATTCTGGAATGGTATTATATTTAGGAGATTTTGCTAATGATGAAAAGAATAAATATTGGGGTTACGAATTTAATAAAAACTTTGAAATTATTATTAACAAAATTGAAACTTGTAAAGAGAGATTAAAAAAAGAACCTATAAAAGTAGAATTAGTAGAGTTGTTTAGTAAAGAGTATAAATATTGTTTTAAAGATGAAAATGGAAGATTATATGGATTAACAAATGGTGGAGATTGCATATTTTTAACAACATTAGATAATAAAGGAAATTGTGAAGGAAATTATGATGATTTTAAAAATCCAATCTTATGGGAAGATAAAAATATATATTCAATATTTTTACAATCTCACAATGATATTGGTTATGAAATGAAACATTTTGATATTCCAAGAATTGCAATGGCATACAAATTAAATTCATATATGACGCAAAAAGAAGAGATTTTATATGCAGATACAATAAACAAAAACTTAAATGATATATATGCTAATATTTATAATATACAAAGCATAGAAGAAAACTTTTTCCAAAAATATAAAACCGAGAGAGATATTAAAGAATTGAAAGATGAATATTACAAATTATTAGATGGTTATATAGAAACCGAAATTGGAATAGAAAAAAATCAATCCGAAGAAGAAGGGGAACAAGAAATATGACAGTATATCAGTTAAATAGAGATGAATTAGTTGAGTTAAAGCAAAGATATTATTTTCAACTACATAATAAAGATATTAGTTATGATGAACAAGCTTTTATTGATAAACTAGTTACAGATGAAGAAATTTACGAAGAATATAAAAATACAATATTTTCATCAGATGATTTTTTCTGCAATTCAAATAATCAAGAGCTAAAAGAAAGAAAAGAATATAGATTTTATATTTATGATTTCCTAATAGGTTCTCATATTTTAACTGTAGATACTCTAAAATATCAAACAAGAGTAGACTGTTTTAATATTTATGGTCAATGTTACTCTTTTGGAAAGAAATGGGACAAGGTAACAAAAGCAACTATAAATAGAGCATTAAGAAGGTCTGGCTATGTTTATGATAAGTATATTCAGGAACATTTTACTAATCAAGAAAAAACATTAAAAGATAAGGTTTTGTTTAAATCAAATGATTATAATGAATGTATAAAGTTCATAGCTGATTATGGAGCTGAAAACCAAAATTGTACTATATATAAAGACAAGGAATATGACAAAAGATATAAAGGATATTATAAAAGATATTTAGATATTCCAGAAAATAAAATTGGAGAAATATTAGAAGATGGAACTGTAAAAAAAGAATATTTTCAAGAAGGACATATTTATAAAAATATTTGCAATTTTTATAGACAAAATGGAATTTGTTATATTTCAGAGGGACAAGCAGATAAAATAAGCAAAAAAAGTAAGCCAGGGGAAGATTATGAAACATATCAGACAATATATGAAAAAGTAAAAGAAGCCTATGAAAAAGCAAAAATAGATGAAAATAAATATAGACTTAATGATTTTGTGGAAACAATATTTAACGACTTAACTTGGCAATCAGTTGAAACTTTGACAATTGATTATATTGACGCATTAGATAATGAGTATTTCTTGAATAGTGATGAAGAATTGGAGAGTCAATAAAAAGGAGGAATAACAAATATGAGTTATGAGATAGTAAAGAGTATAGTGATAAAAAATGACAAGGTTTTTTCGAGAATAGAAAGTAATAATGTATATCCAAAAAGTTTTATTAGTGAAGAAAATCCAGGATTAACAAAAATACTTAATGAAGATGGAAAAGCAGAATTATTAGTAAAATTAGTTGAAGGTGGACTAGACGGATATTTAAGATTTCAAAAGAATGGAAACAAATTAGTCAAAGAACTAGAAGGAATTACGAACAAGCTGTGGGAAGATGAAAAATGTAAAAAATTAAAAAGTAATGTCTATTCATTAGAATATAAACTTTGGGATTTTAAAGAAGAAAACAATGAAAAGAAAGAATTAAAATTAGAATATGATAATCTAAATAATCAACTACATAACTATGTTAGTATGAAAGTAAGAGAGTTTTTTTATCCTAAGCTAATCATTCCATTTTCAATAAAACGTGAATTAGATAATGTTATTGAAATGTACGAAGAAAATATGGCAAATGATGATCAAGATATTTTTTCAGAAACAGAAGATAGCTACGCAAATGAAATGTTAAGTCAAGATTTATATAATGTTTTAAGCAGAAAGAATGTAGAACAAATAATGGCGTTAAATAATAATATATATGTATTATTAAATATTGATTTTAGAAATAAAAGCTATGACAAAATAGTAGAACAAATAACTGATAAATTGTATGATAAACTAATAAAAAATTTGGATAATATAGACGAAATAATAGAAGTAAAAAATGTAGCATTGGAAAAAGATGAAGAAGATATGATTATATAGTTTTTTGAAACTGTAACTATTGGCGAGCATATAAGGCTAACAGGTTATTAAAAAATTTGTCGAAAAATAATATACTGTTACTAAATATAAGGAAGGTTGGTATTATGGAAGTAACAGTAAATTATGAAAATGTAGGTAACAAAATACGAGAGAGAAGAAACTTTTTGAAAGTAACGCAGGAAAATTTAGCAAATGACATAAATGTATCAGCTTCTTTTATATCTGACATTGAAAATGGTAGAAGAAAAATGAGTTTAGAAACAATGATAAAAATATCAATTGCTTTAAAAACGAGTTTGGACTATTTTATACTAGACAATGTTAAAGATGTTAAACTTAAAAATAATATAAAATATGATGAGTTGAAAAACATATTAGGAACTGTAGATGAAAAGAAGGAATCTGTATTTTTAGATTTTGCAATCAATTCAGCTAAGTTCTTATCAAATAAAGGAAGATAAATATACATAAAACTTTGCAAAAACATTGCAAAATTCTGCAGTATACATTAAGTTTTTAAGATGTTAAAATGTTATTATCAAGAAATGGAGAAAGGGAAATAAAAATCCTTTTCTCTATTTTTTTATTAAAAATTTTGGGAGGTAAAATTATGAGTATTAAAGTAAAGTCATTAGGCTTAGTAAAAAATGAGGAGATAGAGATTAAAGCAGTTGCTTCATTAGAAGTAGATGGAATGAAAATTGATGGAATTAGAGTAAACGAAAGTGAAAATGGTAATTTGTATTTACAATTTCCAGATAGAAAATTTAAAAAGAAATCAACAGATGAACTAATTACAACTAGATTAATGTATGCAGATAATGAAGTATTTAAAAAGATTAGCGATACGCTATTTCAAGCATATAAAGACAAAAAGGAGAAAGGAGAATTTGAAGCACAAGATATTGAAGTAGAAAAATCAGGTGTAACTGTAACACAGGCGAATCCATTAAAAGATCAATCTAAAAAAACAAAAGCAATGGTAAGTCTTGAAGCAAATGGAATCCATTTAAAAGATATAAGACTAAATGAAAGCAATGAAGGTAAATTATATTTACAATTTCCAAATAGAAAAACAAAAGATGAAGAATACAAGGATATGTTCTATCCTACAAATGCAGAATTAAGAGAACAATTAACTGAACAAGCAGTAAGCTTATATCAAGAAAAATTACTTGCAAAAGAATTTGATGAATCGGCAAAAGAAGAAATTGACGAAGGAGAAAGAGAATAATGACTAATTCAATAAAATTAAATAAAGATGTAAAAAAATACTTAAAAAAGCTTTATACAAAAGGCAATTTTAGTGATGTAAAAATAAAGGATAAAGAGAGTGATAGCTTAAGTTGGAATAACTTAAGCATTACCTTTAAATTTAAAAATGGTGTTTTATTAAATTTCTGGTTAAAAGGTAATAATTTGAAATATACAATTTTTAGCGTCTTAGAACCAATTTCAGCTTGCAAAGAATGTGAAATGTATAACTTAAAAGCAACAGAATTAAATAGCGTAGATATAGCCCATATATATTCAAATATAATTGAAAAAATAAATAAACTTTACGAATATTCAAAAAATGCAATAGACTGTACTTCAATTAATTTTAGAAATCCAGAAAGTATTATTGAGGGAGATTAGACAAATGATCAATTTTGATATTAATAAAATACCTAAAAAAATATTAGATGATTATAATATTTCTACATTTGACAATCCAAGCGAAGCATTTAACTTTTTATATGATGAAGAATTTACTAAAGAAGAGATTATTGCAATGCTAACAGAGGAAATGAAAGATGAGCTAGTAAAACAAAATGAAAACATTAGAAAAAATAATGACAAATATTATTATTGTTCAGAAATGGATTCATTGGAATATGATGTCGAAAAATTTGAAAAAAGTAATAACATAAATCAGCCTACAAATGATAGAGTATTATTTTTTACTAAAATTATATGGGAAGAACCTAGAATAGATAATTCTATTCATAATGGAGAAATGGTTGAAATACTTGATATAAAAAGGGGAAAAGACAAATTTAATGATAGATATACTATTAAATTCAATGATGGAACAATTGCAGATGGTGTTTTACTTTGTGAATTAGATTTTGATCATTATATTCCAGGAGATAGAATTTACGAAGATGAAGAGGAACAAGAATTATGAGTGTTACAAAAGAAGAAATTGATAAATATTTAAAGAAAGTTAAAATTGGCGATAGAGGATATTTTAATAAAGAAAATGGTAAAGAATATTGTGTTGCTAAAAAATGGCAAAATACAGTTGGAGAATATAAAAATTTTATATATTTAGTCAGTATAGATTACATAAGAAATCTAAGAAAAGCTTTAAATGAAGAATTAGGTGTGATGGTAAATGCAGATTGGATATATAAAGATTTTGAGTATGAAAATTTATTTCAAGATGAATTAAGAATAGATTCAGTTAGGAATATAAAACCAGATGAAATTTGGTTTGAAGATGGAATAATGATTGAAGATGAATGTATTAATGCTTTAACAACTTTGGACGCAGGACAAATTGAAGATATTTTTGGTTTAAAAGAATTAAATTATGACTTTGATTATTATGATGTTTATTTAGACTATAATCCAAAAGAAGATAGCTGTAAAATGACAATTGTGGCTGTTGGAGATGATAAAAGAAGGTATTATACCTATATTCCAAAAACTGATGAAAAGGAATTTCTTAAAAATTCATTAGAAGAGTATACAAAATCTTATGAAGGAAAAAGTATTCAAGAATTATTAGATGAAGTGGAGGAGCTAGAACAAGAATGAAAGCAAATGAATTTGATGATTGGTTAGATAAATATATAGAAGAAAAAGGAATAAATTTAGATGAACCATTTTCTTTAGAAGTTGATGGAATAGGACATTTATTTGATTATGCAAGCATAATTGAACAGATGAAACATACAAGTAAAAGCGAGCAAGAAAAAATAAGAAATAAAATTGCTGAAATAGAGTTCTATAATGCTGATGTAAAAGATTTTCTTAGACATTTAGCAATACCACTTGCTAAAATAGAAAATAGAAATGTATTTGGAATTGAAGATTATAGTTTAAAGCAGAAAGTAAATAGAACAAATGCAAAGAACGATATAAAAAAGCTTGATTTACTATACAGAAAGATATTAGATACAGATTTAAGTATTTCAAGTGCAATTAATTCTAAAGACATTATAACAAGTCAGTTAAATAGCGTAATTAATGATTTATTGATTGAATATAAAATTGACAATAAAGAATATTTAGAATTAATTTCAGAAAATAAAGACTATAAAAAAATTGAAGATAGAACACAAAAAATGGCTGATGATAGATATAGTATGATTTGGGATAGCTGTTCGCCAAATGAAATAGCTGATATATTGAGAGGTCATTATAACTATTCTGATCAAGAAATTATAGACGAATTTGATGATGAAGAAACGAAGGAAGATATTAAAGATTATTTATTAGAATTAAAAGAAATTGAGGAAGCTTCTAAAAATGTAGTTTTGGATAACGGATATACATTTGTATTTGAAAATGAGTATTGCTTCTCAAAATTGAAATCTTTATATGAAGATAGTCAAAAACTTTTAAGAACTCCAGATGGAAAAGAATTTGCTACAATAACAAATGTAGACGTAACAAAAGAAGCATTTTTAGTTAAGTATGAAGAAAATATTGAAATTGTATTCAACTACTATAATAAAACTTCAAAAGAAATGGAAACTTATGAGAATGAATTATTTGATATGAGTAAAATTAATTCTAAGGAAGAACTTATTGAGAAAATGAAAGATATGCTAGAACACTTTGAAGAAAAATTTAACAAATTAGAACAAGATGAAGAGAATATGGAGGTTTAGAATGGCTTCTGATTACATTAAAAATATTATATTAGATGAGAAAAACAATAAAATAATTGCTGATATTGCTGATGGTAATGTCTATCCATTAACATTTATGAAACAGAAAGAATTGTATTCTCATTATAAATCTTATGAAGAAAAATATGGAGCTTTTATTTGTGGATTAGTTTCTGGAACTTTACGTTGTGCGAACGAATCAAATAAATTAGCAAAGTTAGAAACATCAAAAGCATTAAAGAATTATTATGATGATTATAGAGTATTAGGTTCTAAAGAAGTATATAGAAAATATAAAGATGTAATATATCAAATTTTATATAAGGGATTAGAAAATGATAAGCAAGAAGTAATTCCTTCAGAATTAGAATTACATTATACAATGGAAACACTTTCTAATAAAAGTTTTAAGGAAGTAAGTAATATTTTTAAATCATTAGAAAAAATCACAGAAAATAGTGAATTTTCAGTTGATGAAAAGAAGTCTACATATACAGAACTGCTAAATAAATTGTTAGACCAATCAGAAAGAAATAAAGCTATATTTACACTATATAGAAATGAAAATCCCAATATAATTGTTTCAGTATATCCATCATTAGAAGCTAATACATATAAAGATGATGTATTTTTATCATATTATTTTGTTGTAAAAAATATTCAAACAAATTATGAAAAAATATATGCACATAATGGAATGATGATAAGTTATTTATTAGATGATGAAATAAGGACTAAACAAGTATTACACGAAATGGAACAGCAATTTATAGAAGATGAGAAAGCTGAAATAGATAAATTACAAGAAGAAACAGAAGATTTAGGAGAGCAAGGATAAATGAATATACAATTAAAATTAGGGGATTGCATAAAATTAATGAATGATATTGAGGATAATTCAATTGATTTAATTTTATGCGATTTGCCTTTTCAGAAGACAAAAAATAAGTGGGATAAGATAATACCTTTTGAAGAATTGTGGAAGCAATATAATCGAATTATAAAGGAAAATGGAGCTATTATTTTATTCGGTCAAGGTAATTTCTATATTGACTTAGTAAATAGCAACAGAAGTCAATTTCGTTATGATTTAGTATGGGATAAACAGCTCACTACTGGATTTTTAAATAGTAATAGACAACCATTGCGAAGACACGAGCAAATTGCTGTATTTTATAAAAAACAACCTACATATAATCCAATATTTACACAAGGACAGCCATTACACGGAAAAGGTAATAAATATAAAACATCTAGTATAAAGAACCATAATTACGGAGATTTTAAAATTTTAGAAGATTATAGAAAAGGAAATACAAATAAATATCCTACATCAATAATATCTATTCAAAAAGTACACCCTTCTAAAACAATACACCCTACAGAAAAACCATTAGAATTAATGCAGTATTTAATTAAAACATATACTAATCCAGGAGAAAAAGTCTTAGATAATTGTATGGGATCAGGAACAGTTGGTATAGCTTGTGTAAATTGTAAAAGAAGTTTTATAGGAATAGAAATAAGCAAGAATTATTATGACATTGCAACAGCTAGAATTTATAAAAAATTGTTTATAAAGGAGAATTTTACAAATGATAAAAATAATTGAAAAAGAACCATATAAGAACTTTGATAATTGGAACAATAGAGAATGTTTAATGTATCCTACTATGATGATTAAAGATGGAAAAGAACATTTTATTTTTAATAGAAGAGAACCAGACGCAGAATATCAAGAAAAAGAGAATCAAAAAAGAATAGAGATATTAAAAAGAACAGATGGAAAATACACAATGTTTTATGGAAAATATGAAAATCCATTTGAAATGCTTAGAGAAATTATAAAAGAAAAAGATTTAATAATAACAAATAGTCAGGATATTTTTGATAGAAGAATGACGAATGAAGAATCTATTGACTTTCACGGAAATAGAGAAAATTATTCATCTGCTTTTATGTATCGAATATATGATAAAAAATTAGAAAATGCTTTAAAAGAAATTGTTGAATATATTAATAAAAAAGAGTGGGAAATAGCTGAAGGTGTATTAATAGAAAATGAGAAACCATTTAAGAATTTCAATACTAAAAAAGATATAACACAAGGATTAGACTATAATGAGTTTATGAAGCTTGTAGATAGTAAAGTTGAAAGTGTTAAAGATTGCTTAAATTATGATACATTTAAAGCTGATATTGAAGTGCTAAAAAATGCAAATTCGGGTTGTGGACTTTCAGCAATAACTTCAAATAATTGGTTAAAAGATATATGTAATTTAAGTGAAATTGAACTAAGAACCTATGTAGATAATTATAAACCAGGATTATTAAATCCATATAATGATAAAGAAGAGGAGGAATTAGAAACATAAGAAAGAGGTGGTATTATGGACGAAGAAGACAAAAGAAACAAAGAATTTCTAATTGTAGGACAAGCCTTTTTACATACTGGAATATCAAAAATTGAAGATTTAATACAAAATTATATTAATGCGTCTGAACAATACCACGATTCTTATTCCGTAGCTTTATTAAATAAAATTAAAACAGATATAGAAAAAATGAAAGATGTTGAAAAGCAGGTAACAAAAGAATCCATTAATTCAAAAGAATCGTTAATATATTTTTATTCTGGCAAAATCATTAAAATATTCGATAAGACCACTCAATATGGTTTTTGCATAAAAAAAGACTATATAAATGATAAAATAACACAAATTCAAGGAATATGTTTAGATTTTAATAACAGTCAAATCATAGACATTGATGAAGAACAATGTAAACAAGTAGAAGAAATATATTGTGAAAGTAATAATAAGTTATATCAATTGTCAATAAAAAAATTTAATAACAGAGATTATGGAAAAATACTATATGAAGATATTAGAAATAGTTTTTTAGTAATAAAAAAAGATAATGTATTAGAAAGATAAAATAGTAAAACTACTTAAATTTAAGTAGTTTATTTATTTTTTTCTAAAGTATTCACAAATCGAAAAAATATGATATACTATATATGTTTAATATAAAACAAAATATGAATGAGGGATATGATAACTTATGAATAAATTCAACGAATTAACTGAAAAAGAAATAATGATGTTAGAACAAGCAGGTTATTTTATAAAGCAAAATATAGATTATAACGAAGATGAATATAGGAGATGTGCAAACACAGTTGTAGAATATATTATGAGCCATAGTAAAAACGAAATACCCAAAATTGAAAATGAATTTAGCGTTATACTAAGAAAAATTATTTAATTTTAAAATATAAAAAATAGGAGGGAAAAATTATGTGTAAATGCTGTGATGATATACAAGCGTGGCAAGAAAATTTGAATGAGAATAAAACAAATGCAAAAATATTTTCAACTTTGGTCATATATAGGTGGAAAGAGGGAGAAAAAAAAATAGTTGGAAAGCAAAAAGGAAAAACGACTTTATCTCCGTATGCACTAAACTATTGCCCTGTATGTGGAAAGAAGCTATTATAAGCTATAAATTCAAAAATAATTATAATGAATTTATAGCTTTAAATCCTAGCAAAATATATTTATCCAAGAGTTGACTTTGCTCTACGATTTTTTCATACGGTTCTCCATCTTCTATCATCTTTGTAAGTAAATCTCTATTTTTTTCGATCAATGATTGTAATTCTGAATCCATTTATATACTCCTTTCAGGAGTGATTATACACCTTTGCAAGTGCAAAAAATGTCGAAATTTGTAAAAAACGTAATTTTTTTGAATATTTTATAAAAATATAGTATAATTTTAATATATTACATAAAGGGAAGAGATGGTATGAAATATAAACAATTTGATGTAGTTGTTTTAAAAAATGAAAATAGGGCAACCATTTTAAGTATTATAGACACTAAATATAATGTTGAAATAGTAAATAAAAAAGGAAAAAGAATAGAAATGAAATTAATTACAGATGAAGAAATTGATAGACTTTTATTTAGAAAATAGTAATACGACCACTGTTATTGTTCGTGGTATAAAAGAATCTTTAAATGAAAAGAAGACAAAAATGAAATATAAATTATTGTAAAGAAAAGGGTATTGACAATGCTCTTTTTTTATGCAATATATTATGTCAAATGATGGAATAACTATTGAAGAAACTGGCAAATTATGGTATACTATAAAAGGAACAATTTTAATTGGTAATCTAAACTCTACAAGGAAGGAGTTGACATTTATGAATCTTGAATATGTTCATAAAATATTAAACAAAAAAATCTTAGAAAATAAAAATATAGTAAAAATTTGCCTAGATGATTTTGAATTATCTATTCAAGATACTTGTGATTTTATACAATCGGCAAAAAAAGAATTAACTAAAGAAGGATATAAGATATATTCATCAGGAGAAAAATATCTGTTCAAAAATAAAACATATAAAGTTCAAAATGGAGAAATTATTGTTGCAATAAAATAATTTTTTTTAACAAAAAACTACTACTAATAAGAGTATATGCACTAAAAAGTAAATGATTGATATTAATAAATATTCAGAAAATACTTTATAAAAAGATATTATTCAGTTTTCTCAAATTTTAGATACAAAAGATCATAATAAAATAAATGTTTATATGAAATAAAAGGAGGAAATATGCAAGTAGTAAAAAATCTTAATAGTGAATATCCTATCGGAATCTTATGGAATATGGGAAATAAATATGCAAGAGAAATGATGTTAAAAATAGCTATTATGGAAGATGTTTTACAAGTAAAAATACTTGATTTAGGTCAAGATTATGAACAATTTGTATTAGACTGCTATCAAGGAGATGAAGAAGCTTATGAAGGCGGATATATATATGAAAAAATTAAAAATATGAATACTGATAATAAGAGAATTGTTGTATTTATATTCAATGTAGATAACCCCACCTATCAGCAAGCAGAAGACGGAAAAATTCAATGTATAGAAGCAAGACAAGTGAAACAAAGAATTAGAAAAGAATATGCAAGTAAAATAGATGGATATTTTTTTGATAATTTAATACATATTTCAGATAATGTTGAAGAAGCAAAAAGAACATTGAATACAGTAAATAAATATGATAAATATACAATTGGAAATTATGTTAGAAAAGGTTATAAATCAATACTGAATGAAAGTACAAAATGTCAAAGTAAATCGTATGTTAGTTTTATAGAGAATTTAAGAGGAGATAAAGATGAAAGAGAATAATAAAAGATATGCGTTAATATTAGCAGGTGGAAAAGGAAGTCGTTTATGGCCTATTAGTACAACTAATAAGCCAAAACAATATTTAAACTTATATTCAAATAATATTATGATAAATGAAACTATAAAAAGAATAGAAAGTATATTTGAGTATGATAATATTTTTGTAATAACCAATATAGACCAAAAAGAACTAGCAGAAAGATATATAGATAACAGAATACCAAGAGAAAACATTATTTTCGAGCCAATGTCAAAAAATACAGCAATGTGTATTTTTTATGCGTCAATTAAAATATTAGAACAAAGAGGAAATGGAACAATAACAATTTTATCTTCTGATCATTATATAGATGAAACAGAAAAATTATTAAATAATATTGAAGAAGGCATAGAATTAGCCAATAAAGAAGAAAACTTAGTAACAATTGGAATAAAGCCAACATATCCTGCAACTGGTTTTGGATATATAAAATATAATTATGATGATAATTTAAAATGTAATATTGTAGAAGAATTTAAAGAAAAACCTATATATGAAAAAGCAAGAGAATATATCGAAAGCGGAAAATATTATTGGAATAGTGGAATGTTTATATGGAAAATTACAAGTATATTAAAAAATTATAAAGAATTTTTACCAGAAATATATAAGTATAAAGAACAGATTGCAAATAGCATAAGAAATGGAAAAGATGTATTACAAAATATCTATAAAGATGTTGAATCAATTTCTATCGATAAAGGAATACTTGAAAAATCTAATAAGATAAAAATGGTAAAAGGAGAATTTAACTGGTTAGACATAGGAAGCATTAATGACTTTTTTAAAATTCAAGAAAAGGATTTTAACAATAATGTAAAAAAAGGTAATTTAATTACAGAAGACATAGAAAATTGTAGTATATATAATGATGATAATCGTGCAGTAATTGCAGTAGTTGGAGTCAAAGACTTAAATATAATAAATAGTAATAATGTTATACTTATTGCAAATAAAGATAAAATGGGCGAACTACCTAATTTAATCGAAAAAATAAAATGTGATAAAGAATTAAAAAAATATTTATAAGGAGAAAGTTATGAAGTCTGATAATTTTAATGATGTAGTTGAAGAAGGTAGTAGCAGAAAGTATATAGAAAATTTAAAGCAAAATGAACTAATTATCTATTCGCCGACATCAATTGAAAAGAATAATATAAAAAATAATCAATGTTTAATGGTAAATTGGCACGATCTAACTAAAAACATTAATAAAATAGATGAGTTTATTAAAAAAAATAATACAATATCTTCAGTAGTGAGCTATGGAGGTGGAAGCACTATTGATATAGGAAAATATATAGCAAATAAACTTGGTATTGATTTTATTTGTATTCCAACAATGCTTTCAACAAATTCCTATGCAACAGATAAGGTCGCATTAATAAAAGAAAATAAAAAGATAACTTTAAATGCTAAAATTCCAGACAAAATAATAATAGATAATGAATTACTGAATTTATCAAAAGATGAAAATATATATGGATTAGCTGATGTTTTTTCTATATATACAGCTTTATATGATTGGAAAATAGCTGAAAAAGATATATTAGAAAAAATAGATGATAATATATATAATATGGCGGAGAAATTATTTAAAGAAGTTTTAGAGTTTGTAAATAATAATGAATTAAAAGATATATCAGAAAATAATATAAAATTATTTCAATTTATTGGAATGGCAGGATATATAACTAATTTATATGGTACAGGAAGACCAGAAAGCGGTTCAGAGCATATATTTGCAAAAGAAATTGAAAGAAGAATAAATATCCCACACGGAATGTCAGTTTCTATTGGAATATTAGTTATGGGATTAATGCAAGATAGAGATGTCCTTGATATATTAAAAGCAATAAAAACATTAAATGTTTTCGGACAAGTTAATAAATATGGCTTAAATAAAGAAATAATAGAAAAAAGTCTTATAGATTTAAAACCAAGAGAAGATAGATATAGTATAGTAAATAGATATGAAAACAAGTTAAATGAAAGATATAAGATTTTAAAAAAATTATATAATATAATAGATGGAGAAATAGAATTATGCTAGTAATAAATGATTTTTTTGTAAGGTATAAAGAAGCAGTATCAAATCAAATGGAATTGATTGCAAAAGCAAATAAAGGAAAGATTGTTTCTGCAACAAGATTTATGGGGCAACAGGCAATGCAACAAGAAGATATAAAAGATGATATTTATGTATATTCGCCCTTAAAATATATCTTCCAAGCTGTAAAGGAAACATATAAAGCTAAGAATGAAAAAATTCACGTTTTTGAAGAAGAACCTTGTCTATGGAAGCGAATCTTATTTAATAAAACAGGCAACCCATTATATATATCAATGTATAGAAGACCAACTAAAAATTATGCAAAACATTTAAAAAAATATAAAAATTTGAAAAAAGTTTATGTTGAATTACCACAACATAAAAAACTACTAATGGACTATGGAATAGAAAAAGGAAAAATAGAGGTAACACCAACACCATCTAAAATTGAAAGAAAGAAAAGTCAAAAAAAGTATGATCCTAATAATGTAAATATATTATTTGCAAGTTGGAACAATAAAGAGGGAAATGCGATTAAAGAAAGAGGATTAGAATATTTGTTAGAACTCTTAAAAGAAAACCCTAATTATACATTAACAATTCCATTAAGAGATAATGACACTGAAACATTTAATATGATTGCTAAAAGAATTGGAGTATCTGATAGAGTTAAATTACTTGAAATACACAATAATACAGAGATTTTAACTCAATTATTTGATGATTCGGATTTTGTCGCATTTGTACCACAAAAAAGGATAGTAAAAGATGTACCTAATTCACTAATAGATGGAATCGTTAGAGGAAAACCGATTATAATATCAGATGTTATAGATTTTTCGCAAGAAGTAAAAAAATATGGAATTGGAATAGTTGTACCAGGAGGAGAAAAAGCAAAAAAAATGATGATTGATGAAAATACATATACTGAATTAAGCAATAGAGCTTATGAATACTCTGCTAGAAATTCCAACGAAAACTATTTAAAAATTATTCAAGATTCTTATGATATGAAGAAAAAAGAAAAGACATTAGCTGATAGAATTAAAGTAAAACCAATACAACACAATGAACAATTGCAACAGAAAGAACAAGAAAGGAATGGAGTTGAAAAAGATGAAAATAGCAATAGTCAATACTTGGGCGATCTCTAAAAAAGCCGTTGGAGGTACAGAAAGATTTGTAATGGATTTAGCAAAATCTTTTGCAGATAACGGAAATGAAGTTGATGTCTATATGTTTTCAGGAAATACACATATAGAAGATGGCGTGAACTATATAAATATAAACTTATTCAATATGGTAGGGGAAGCAGATGAATATATAGTACAAGAAGCCTTTGGCAACTTTGAAACAGATAAATCATATTTAAGTCTAGCAGAAAAATTAGAAAGAAAAATTAATATGGGAAAATATGATTTTATACAATTAAATTCATTATTATTTTTAGAAGCTTGGAAAGATAAAAAAAGGATATTTACAATACATACAAATCCATTTGAATATATTCTTGCCTGGGGAGAAAAATCATTCAAAAAAGCAATTGATATGATGAAAAAATATAAAAATGATGATAACACAAAGTTTGTAGCACCATCAAAATTTTATGCAAATGAATATAAGAAATTAACTGAATGTGAAATTAGCTTCATTCCACACGCAATAGATAAATCAAGAATAAAAACAGACAAATCTGTAGATGAAATTTGTGAACAATACGATATAGATAAAAACAAAATAAAAATAATCGTTCCACAAAGATTAGAACCAAATCAAAAACAACCACAATTATTACTTGACGCTTGTTGTTTAATGAAAGATGAAGAAAAAAATAAAATTGAAATCATTTATACTGGATTAGATAAACAATATGAAAAATTTGTTGATTCATTAAAAAGACAAGCAAATGAAAATAATATAAGTATAAAAATAATAAGGTTTGATGATATGTCCGAAGCATATAAAATTGCAAATATATGTGTATTACCAAGTAAGTCAGAAAGTTTTGGATATTCTGCATTAGAATCATTATCGTTAGGAATATATACAATATTAAATGATATACCAACATTTAATGAGTTGGCAGTTGGAAACGATTATAATTATATCTTTAAAAATAATAAAAATGAGTTAAAAGATCATCTATTAGAAATTATAAACAACCAAATATATATAGAAAGAAAAATACCATCTGAAAAATGGCAAAAGCAATATGATATAAATATGTTTGAAAACTCTTATATTAATATGATAAAATAATAAAAATTTTATAAGGAGATTAACTATGGAATTAAGAGATTTATATGATGAAAACAAAGAATTAACAGGAGAAACAATTTATAAAGGACAAGATGTACCTAAAGGACGTTATTATATAACTGTAGTAGTTTTTATACAAAATAGTAAAAATGAATTTTTGATTCAAAAGAGAGTAAAAAAGAAAGATGGCAAATGGGCTACTACAGGAGGACACCCAGTATCAGGAGAAACAAGTAACCAGGGGATAATAACAGAGATTAAAGAAGAATTAGGTGTTGATATAGTAAAAGAAAATATTAAATTGTTTAAAACAATAAAAACTGAAGATGATTTTGTTGATATTTATTATTTAAAAGAAGATATAGATATAAAGAAAATAAAAATTCAGAAAGAAGAAGTGGAAGATGTAAAATGGGCTACAATAGACGAAATAAATGAATTAATAAAAAATGAAGCTTTTTCTGAAAGTCATACAGAATTTTTTGAATTATGTTTAGATTATTTAAAATTAAAATAGGAGATAAAAATGTTAGACAAAGCAATTATATTTGATTTAGATGGGACATTATGGGATACATCAATAGAAATTGAACAAGTATGGAAAGAAGTAGCTGAAAATTATAATATTAAGATTAATCAAGAAAAGATTAGACAAATAATGGGATTTACAAAAGATGAAATAATCGAATATTTATTTAAAGGAAATAGTGAAGAAGGAAATGAATTTATTACTAAATGTCAGGAAAATGAGAATAAATATTTAAAGAAAAATGGGGGACACATTTATAAAAATACAATTAAAACAATTAAAGATTTATCAAATAATTATAATTTATACATTGTGAGCAATTGTCAATCAGGATATATAGAAGCTTTTTTAGAACATTATTCCATAGAAAAGTATTTTAAAGATTATGAATGTTCAGGTAATACAGGATTAAGCAAAGAAAAAAATATAAAAGAAGTAATTAAAAGAAATAAAATTGCAAAAGCTATATATGTTGGAGATACAATAAAGGATTACGAATCGACAAAAGCAAACGAACTAAACTTTATATGGGCTGAATATGGTTTTGGAGAATGTAATAAGTATTATAAAAAAATCAAAGATATAAGTGATTTATTAAGAATAGAATTATTTAATTAAAAAGCTGATAATTGTCATCTTCAAGATTATATTTTTAAATAAAATTCTAAAAATGAAAAACATTCAAGAAGAACTTGAAGAAGAATACGAAGAAGAATAATTAATGCAATAATGAATTGGCTAAAAGAGTAGAAAAAATTATTTTTCTACTTTTTTACACTTTTTCATTTTTCGTTGTAAAATATGGTAAAATATAGTAGGTGGTTATTTTGAAAGAAATATTAGAAAAAGATATAAATATATTAAAATTAAATAATGAAATAGTTGATGTATTACAGAAAAACAAGATTACTAAAATAGAGAGCTTGGCAAACAAGTCAAAAACAGAACTAAAAAATTTAGGCTTGATGGGTTATCAAATTTCTGAAATAGAGTTAAAACTTCAATTAGAAGGTTTAGACTTAAATGGAAAATATAAAATAAAAAATAGATAAAGTACAAATTAAAAGTAATTTGTATTTTTTTTAATACTGATATACTCCAAATAGGAGTACAAATATTATTTTAAGTATAAAAAATATATAGTTTTAAGGAGTTAATAGAAAAATGAAATATTATGCAAAAAAAGAAACCATTTATACAACAACAAAATATGAGAAACTATCTAAAGGAAAATTAAGAAAAATATCTATATTAAAAAATATACCATTTAAGGAATGGTCTAATTTAGAATTGGAAGATTTGATTATGGAGTATGAAATATATTTTTTATTTATAAAACCGCAAGAATTACCAGTAAGCATATTAGAATTTTTACGTAATGGATTATATGAAAATGAATCTCTGTTTGAAGAATTAAAATCTTCTGAATTAGATTCACAAATGATACAATCATCAAAAATTAAATCTATAAAATTGAAAAAAATTAATTCTTAAAAAATATTTTACATCAATTCTATTTCTCAGGATATTTTGCAAAAAGTTTGCAAAATACTGCAGTATACTTTCAAGATTTAAGGTGTTAAGATAAGTATAACCAATTAAACCTAAAAATTCTTAAATAAGTTAATTAAAGATATAATTTACATTTAATTTTAAAGGAATATTAATAATTTTGCTATCGTTTTCTCAAATAATAAAAATATTATTTGCATTAAAAAACTTTTTTTTGCACATACTATTTTTAACTTTATTTGGAAAGGAAGTGATTCCTATGGAAAAAGAGGAAAAAGTAAGAAAATACAAAAATGATGAATTTAAAATTAATATAATATATGATGATAAAGGAAAAACAATTTTTAAAGTAATAGAAGAAGCATTTAAGAATTATTATGATTTGAAAGTTAACACATAAAAAAGTGGAGTAATTACTTGAATAAATGTAGAATTATATCAAAAAAGATGATATAATAAGAACGTATCAAGTGATTACTCCATTATGTTTTAGCAGGAGGGGGTAAAATGAGCTATAACGTAATGGAAAATACTAAACAATATAAAGTAGGAATTTATATAAGATTATCAAAAGAAGATGAGGAAAAGCCAGAGTATAAGGAAAGTGAAAGTGTTAGTAATCAAAGAAATTTGCTAATGCAATACTTAGAACAAAATAATTTAAAACTAGAAGAAGAATATGTTGATGATGGTGTTTCTGGAACAAGTTTTGATAGACCTGCTTTTAACAGATTAATACAAGACATTGAAAATAATAGAATAAATATGGTAATCACAAAAGATCTTTCAAGATTGGGAAGGGATTATATAATGTCAGGATATTATACTGAACAATATTTCCCTGAACATAGAGTAAGATATATTGCTTTACTTGATAATATTGACACATACCTTGATAGTTCTAACAATGATATTGCTCCATTTAAGTCAATTTTAAATGATATGTATGCTAAAGATATTTCTAAGAAAATAAAAAGTGTTTTAAGAAGTAAGAAAGAAATGGGTTTATTTGTTGGAAAGGAAGCTCCTTATGGATATAAAAAAGCACCTGATAATAAATACCAATTAATAATTGATGAGCCTGCAAGTATGATTGTAAAAGAAATTTATGATAAGTATTTACACGGAATGGGAACAACACAAATTGCAAATGAATTATCTCAAAGAGGAGTACAGATACCTTCAGTCTATAAAAATATAAATCGTGGGAATAGAAGTTTAAAATATGGCTTGTGGTCTAATAGAACTATAAAACATATTCTTGAAAATGAAACATATACAGGCTGTTTAATCCAAAATAGATATAATAAGCTTAATTATAAATCTAAGAAGACAATAACTACTACAAGCGATAAATGGATTAAGGTCGAAAATACTCACGAACCAATAATTGACAAAGAAATGTGGGAAAGGGTTCAAACATTATTAATAAGAAACAACAATAGTAGAATTAGAAGACACGATTATATTTTAAGTGGGCTTTTAAGATGTTATGAATGTAAATCAGCTATAGGAATTTCAAAAAAAGATAATAGAGGGTATAGTTATGGTAGATGTCAAAGATATGTTAAGTATAGTAAATTCAAAGTATGCACACCACATTCATTTAACTATCAAAAATTAGAGAAAAGAGTAGTAAGTTTATTAAAAAAGATTTGTGAAATATATACAGATAAATCAAATTTAGAAGCAATCGCACAAAGTGGAAATAAAGTTAATATGGAATCAGTTTTAAGAAAGAAAATAGACTACTACGAAAATATGGTAGAAAAGAATAATAGAAGATTAGATAGATTATATGAAGATAGGCTAGATGGAGTGATTACTGTAGAAGATTTTAAGAGAATGTCAGAAAAAATTAAAGATGAAAGAGATAATTTTAATCAAACAAAAGTTGAATATGAAAAAAAGCTAGAAGAGTATAAAGAGAAAATAAAAAATGAAGATACAAATAAACTAGAAAAGCTAATTGATGAATTTTTGGCAATGAAATATCCAACTAAGGAGATTATGGGACAATTCATTGAAAAAATCGAGATTCATCAAGACAAACAAATTGATATATATTTCAGATTCCAACCTTTTAATGATATAATAGATAAAAAAATATATGCTAAATAATCATAGATAGGAAATAGGAATTTGTTCGCCACTATGGACTGTAACAAATGTGATTGTCCGTTAAGACGAACTTTTAAAAGTTCATCACTTCGGACTGTTACACATGTATTATTAAATAATCCACAAGAGGGTTATGCAATATTTGGAGATTTAATGGTAAAACAAATGAGAGAAGTAAAATAACAGATACTAAAAGTATCTGTTATTAATTTATTCATCAACTAATGTAGCTCTTTTGCCTGCAAAAGTTAAATTAGTAATTGTAGGTGTTAGTTCTTTTGAAAAATATAAATGTGGATATAGTGTTAAAGTTTCACCCATAGGTAGCCAAGAAGAACTTGCTTTAAAATTTATTGTAAGAGTATTTCCTTCAAAAGTAAATGATTCTGCTTGCCATACATTTATATTGGTAGAATCAGTTATAACACAACCATCTGGTAAATCAAAACTAATTATAATACCTTTGTCAGCTTTAAAATCTTCATCTAAATTTGTAATATCTATTTGCATTGCATAAACATAACTTCCATCACCATTTTGCCAATTGTAGGTAGGTTTCCACTTATATGTGCTATTACCATATTCTACATCTTCGCCACCTTTAGCTAAGATGTTTGCTTTACCTTTGATTGTCATATTATCTGATAAATATGAATAACCATATGAAACAAATAATAATGCTATTGCAAATATAACAAATATATAGTAAGGGTTTACTGATTTTTTTCTTTTTTTAATTTTATACTTTTTAAACATAAATACCTCTATCTAAATTTAAAAGGTTACTTATTTTTTGTAACCTTTTATTTTTTTAATATAAATCTATATCTTATTTTATTACTAATTACACTAAACCAAGCTTGTTGATTATTTAAATCATCAGATATCCAACATAAAATTGGTTTATATAATTCTTCGGATAATTTTATAAGTTCTCCAAAATCATTAACATCAATAATTGTTTCGTCATCTGTTTCAATTTTATTTTTAACAATTACAATTCTGTCTTGACATGATTTTAAGATTCGATTTAATTCTAGTTTAAATTCATTTCTTATGGTGTTATATTTTTTTGTTTTAAATGCTATATAATAAATTGTATATAAAGAAATTAGCATTATTACCAAACTAATTACTAATTTAGTAATATCTAATGAACTTGTTTTAACTGTATTTTCTTGTTTTAATGAACCAAGTTTTGTGTCAGGAGAAGTAGAGTCAATTTTTGCAATTTTATTTCCTATAGTTACAGAAAAATTTGAAACATATTCATTTTTTACTTCTTGATGATTTATAGTTGTTAAAGTATTTACTGTTAGTTTAACATATAAATATGAATCTAAAGACATTCCCATAGATTGTTTAAAATTCTTAACTTCTTGATGATATTTATTATAATCTACATTTACATCTTCATTAATTGAAATATCTCCATCTGTTTTCATTTCATCAGATGTTTTTAAATTATAAGTTTTATTCCATACAACATATGATTGACCATTATCTGTGTAACTTGCTCCAAGAATAGCATCTATTTTATAATTATATATCATATTTGTTTTTTCTGAAGCAGTATATTTGTAATCCATTTTCATATCTAAAGAATTCACTAAATCAGATACATAAGTCTGGCCAGAAGGAAGAGTTGCATCTGGAATAAATTGGTTGTTTTTTATATTAACAGTATAATCTAAGTTATATTCATTTTTATAAGTATAAACTTTTTCTTCGATATTTGTAATATCTTTTTTTGATAATGATTTAAAGAAATTTGCAGAAGAAATAGCAAAAACAATTAAAGAAAGCATCACTAAAGAAACCCTTGTAGAGTTTCTTAATTTTAATTTAGTTAAGTTTCTTTTACTCCTTCTACTCATTGTATATTTCTCCTATTTTCCTGTTTCTACATCTACTTGTGTTTGTGTAGTAAAATTATGAAGCCAAATTGTAGGTAAGGCTATATAAGGAATTTTAAATAATGCTTTACCAATTAATTGATCTTCTCTAACAGGTAATTTATCTTCTGATTCGTTATTGTCTCCTTTTGTAATAAAGAAAAATTCGCCTTTTTCTTGATATATATTAATTATTCTATGTATTACAGTATACCCATCCATTTGATATTCTATAATATCTTTTATTTTTACATCATTTGCTGTACATTTTTCTATTATTACTAAATCTCCAACTTTTAATTGTGGATGCATACTTGCAGTTGCAATTCCAACAGGTTTTATAGGAAATATTCCTAAAGCAAACCAAATTAATAATACTAAAGCAATTGCAAATGGTATTAATCCAGATGGATTTAATGGTTTTGATATTGTATTTAAATGAAATCTATCCTTTTTTTGAATTGTATATCTACAATATAACAATAATACTAAAGGAAAAACTGTATTTAAGATTGATTCTAAAACCCATGGGGAATTAGGCAATACAGGTGATATCCATAGTATTAAATAAATAACTAATTCATAAATTACTGCTGGTATATGGTCTGTATATACAGCTAAATAAGTAAATAATATATTTTTTATTACACTAGGTAATAAACTGTAAAAAATTTGTTTAAATACATAATATAAGTTAGCACTAGAAAATAAAGATAAAATATTAAAATCTAGTAAACTAAAAACTATTACTAAAAGAATAAATATTAGTTTTTTATCATCATTATAAACATTTGTAATTAACTTGTATCTAATATATTCTCTACAAAATATAATTAATCCAGTTGCATATAAATTTATTACAATTCCACGTATTGTTGCTGAATAAGGATTTTTCCCAAAGCTAACTAGTAACCCAGATAATAAATAAAGTAAAGAATATAGTAATACAGTAATTAAAACATATTGAATTATATCTTTTTTTAATTTATTTGTACTATATGGAGGTACAAGTGAAAATTTTAAAAATAGTGTAATACTAATAAAAAATATAGGATTTATTATAAAAGTGTAAGTGTTTCCTAAAGTTACTAAATATAATTTAGAAAATAGTACATAAATAAATATAATTCCTATAATTAGTATTGTCGTAAATTTTGATTTTTGCATATTAATCCTCTTAAAACTATAATAACACATAAAGGAGTAATGTTAGTTACTCCTTTATATTTTTAAAATTAAGCATCTGTATGTGATGGAGTTCCATTTAATACATCTGTTGTGTCTTGAGTATATTCAACTTGTAATTCGAATTCTATACCTGTTTTTTCTTCTTCTGTTAATTCTTCAGTAGAATCTTTATTCCATTCAACAGTAAATGTTAATTTGCAAACACCATTAGCATCTATTGTTGGGTGGGCTGTTGTTATAGCATCTAATCCTGATATTTTGATATTTGTAGATCCTGTTATGTTTTTAGGTGTTACACTTAAAACTTTTGCAGGAATTGTACCTACGTTAGCAATATCAACACTAAATTGAGCTCCAGCTCCAGGATAAGCTAAATCTTTAACTGCTACAGTTAAAGTATCTTTATCTGATGAGATTGTTGCTTTTGTTGCTGTTTCATCACAACCAACAGTTTTATTAACAGTAGCATTTTGGAATTCTAGGTCAAATGTACCTTTTGCATTTGCTGTACCAGAAATTGTTAAAGTATCAGAAAATGCTGCATAACCAATTGCTAGTGCTAAAAGAAAAACAACTAACAAAAGAATAAGATATTTTTTGTTTGATTTTTTTTGTGAACCTTTCATTTTTTTACCTCCTAAAATAGTCTAACCTAATTATAAACTTTAGTGTAAAAAAATACAATTACATATAGTATACAATTTTATTACAAAAACATTACAAAATATTACAAAATATTATTTTTTGTAACATAAAAAATAAGTATTTGTAATACACTTATAAGTTTAAATATGGTATAATGAATTTATAGTAAAGGAGAAAGAAGGTATATCGATGATAAAAGACATTTTATATAATTCAGATATCCTAGAAGGGTTATTTGAACCAAGTGATTTTGAGTTCTTAAAAGATAGCAATAATAAGCAAGAAAAAATAGAATTCAAGATTAAAATGGTAAGACTAAAAAGAGAAAAAATAATCGAATGCATAAATAAAATAAATATAGAAGGTAATGAATTAGAAAAGGTAGACACTGATAAACTAAAAAAATATGTTGATAGTGCTGAAGATGCTTTTGAGGGAACAAATAAAATAGTAGCTAATCTAACAGAATTGTCAAATTATTTTAATGAAATAGAAAAAAATATAATAGAATTAATTGTAAAAAAAGAATCAAATACAAATGAAAATTTACTAGCTAGAGTAGAAAAAATTAATCAAAAAATAGCCATATATAAAGCAGAAGAAAAAAGAATCGAAGCAGAAAATGAAAAAAATGAATTAAAAATTGAGAAGTTTTTTCGTGATAATAAATTAGATGCTGGATTAAAAGAAAATGGAAGAAGCATTATAGAAAAAAAGGAAATATCAAAAAATATTACTAACGTACAGGACAATTTAGAATTAATTGTATCAGAAAGACAAAAAAGAGTATATTTACCTTATACGAAAGCTGAAATTGAGGATTTTCTATATAATTATCCAGATGAATATGAAACTGCAAGAGATGTAATTGAACAAGAATTTATAGCAGATATTTCTATATATAATAAACACCCAGTTTTGGCTAGATTTAGAGAAGCATATTCTTTATGTAGAAATAAAGAAATGAAATCACCAATAGATTCTTTAAAATTTGCTATGAATATAATGTTTAGAACAGATTTAAATCCTACAATTATAGCAGCAGTCAAATCTCAAAAACAATTAGAAGATTACATAGAATGTTTAGAAAAAAATAAGCTATATGAATTTAAATATTTTACAATAACTTTTGAAGTAAATCCGATTTAATTACAAAATTAAATGACTTGAAAATAAGAAAAAACGACAAACAATCCACAATTTGTTTTAAAACTGTGGATTATTATTTACTTTTTCATCAAATTCAAGAAAATATTTTAGCTAAAAAGGGAATAGAGATTATGGAAGAAAATAAAATAGAAACAAGAACATTAGAAGAATTATTAAAATATTTAAGAGAAAAGAATAATTGGTCTTATTATGATGTAATAGAAAAACTAAATGAGAAAAGTGTGATAATAGATGAAAAACAACTAAAAAAATGGGAGATTGGATTATAATACCCAAATGTAGATATGATTTACAAATTATCTGAATTATATATGATACCCAGTACAACATTTATTACTGCAAAAAATAATAGTTTTAATAAGGGATTAGAATCAGTTCATATGATTATTATAAAATGGTTTTGCTATATTACAGGAGTATCATTAAAAGTTGCATATATTGGTTTTTATGTCATACTAGGACTGACCTTGATTTGGTCTTTTATGTTTTTTCTTGGATGTGCAGGTATGGTATAAACTAAAAAAACTATAGAAATTAAAATTAATATAGTTTTAATTTCTATAGTTTTTTTAGTTATTTAATAACATAGGACCTATTTGAGTAACAGTTCCTGCACCTAAAGTCATAATAATATCATTTTCTTTTACATTTTCTTTAATATAAGAAACACACTCATAAAAGTCTGGGATATATTTTGCATTCTTTCCTAAAGAAATAATTTTATCTACTAAATCTTTTGATGAAATATTATAAGTATTTTTTTCTCTTGCTGCATATATATCTAAAATTATTATATTATCAAAATTAAGTAAAGCTTTTGCAAAATCATCTAACAAATTTTTTGTTCTACTATATGTGTGTGGTTGAAATACAACCCAAGACTCATTATATTTTTTATTCATTAAAGATTTTGCTGTTGCGACTATTTCAGTAGGATGATGACCGTAATCATCATAAATACTAGCTCCGTTGACTTTTCCTTTAAATTCAAATCTTCTATGGGCACCAGTAAATTTTGATAGTGCAGATTTTATTATGTCTTTACTTATTCCATATTCATTGCAAAGAGCGATACAGGCTAAACAATTTAATACATTGTGTGTACCAGGAACGTGTAATTTGATTTTATCATAAAAACCATCTTTGCTATAAACATCAAATTCAGGAAAACCATCATTATCGAATACGATATTTACGGCAAAAAAGTCTGTGTGTTTATTAGTTATACCATATGATAATGATTTAGCTTTTGTATAATTAGGTAAGTCTAAACAATTTGCATCATCACCGTTTATAACTAGTAAACCATTATCAGGTAAAAGTTTTACATATTTAATAAAAGCATTTTTTATATTTTCAAAAGTTTTAAAATAATCTAAATGGTCATTGTCTATATTTAAAATTACTTCAGCTTTTGGACTAAATTTTAAAAAGCTTTCAACATATTCGCATGCTTCTATAATAAAATGTTCACTATTTCCAACTTTGTAATTTCCATCAATTTGTTTTAAAATTGCTCCAACTTGAATACTTGGATCCTTTAATGCTTCTAAAAAGCATAATGAAATCATGGAAGTTGTTGTTGTTTTTCCATGTGTACCAGAGATAGCAATAGTATCTTCAAAGCATCTTGTAAGTTCTCCTAAAAAATCTGCTCTTTCTATAGTTGGAATATTTAGTCTTTTTGCTTCTAACATTTCAGGATCATCTTGTTTTATTGCAGCAGAGTAAACAATTAAGTCTGAATTTGCTATAGAATTTAAATCGTGACCAATAGTAACTTGAATTCCTTTTTTATTTAAAATTTCTGTTATTTCGGAAGCAGAAGCGTCAGAACCTGTTACATTAAAACCAAAATTAAGTAGAATTTCTGCAATTCCACTCATACTAACTCCTCCAATTCCAATCATATGTATATTTTTATATTTTTTTATATTATCTATATTAGGCATTAAAAACACTCCTTAAATTAATCTTAATTAACATTAGAATTATATACTTATATTATATAAAATTCAATCGTTTTTAATCAATTTTGATAAAATTATATAACTTATTTTTGTAATATTTTATATTAAGGTATTAATAAAAAAAGAAAAGTGTTACATTTATTTATATTAATTGGAAAATATAGTAAAAAAAATTAAAAAAATTGTAAAAAAAAGAAGGAAAAAAATTTTTTGTGAAGAATAATATAATTGTACATAAGATTAAATATATGTACAAAATAAAACATTGGAAAGAGGTGCACACTATGCAAATAACAGACGTACGTGTAAGAAAAGTAAATTCAGAGAACAGAATGAAAGCTGTTGCTTCTGTAACATTCGA
>ERZ827168.1089-NODE-1089-length-39488-cov-4.306140_pt1 | contig 39488 bp, 31 predicted proteins | sample MGYA00519868_ERZ827168 | MGnify/ENA primary metagenome ERZ827168 (study PRJEB31778, sample SAMEA3449271) | human gut metagenome | biome: human gut; feature: human-associated habitat; material: faeces | place: United Kingdom | collected 2010/2012 ...
CAGTATTAACGAGTGTTAAGCGGATTTTTTGGACTCGCAACCGCCCAAATCGGTTGTAACTTTGCATCGCAATCATTTCCAAATAGCCTCTTGAATCCAATTTGTTTGCGCTTCGGGCTTTAGCCCGAGTCAACCCCTATCCATTATGATTACGAGAACCTCCGAATTAAAAAAATATCTGTTTGAGTTCCAGCGCTCCCTCGGCCGTCGCCTCTCGGTCGCCGATATCGAGCTGCTCGGCCCCATCGAGCGCCACCGCCGCCTGGGCCGCTGCTCCCCCTGGATTGTCCACGACCACCCCGACCGCCCCGGCTCGCTCCCGCTCCTCCGCACATACATCCGCTGGGTCATCGCCTACACTGGCATAGACTACCCCGAAATCCTCTTCGAGCCTCCCCCGCAGGCCCCCGATTCCTACCGCGGCTGCAACTTCGACCATGTCGTCTTTACACGCTGCCGCTTCACCCTCCATCGCGACCGCTACGACAGATGTACAAGGGTCTTCATCCCCCAACTCTCTCCCGGGCGCCTCTTCATCCTCCACTTCCTCTGCGCCAAGACGCCTTGGATGTCCACTCCTGCGAACACCTCGCGCCGAGAGCGTGCCGCCCCCTCGGAGGAAGATACGAAACTTACCCTGCGCGAGCAGCGCCATGCCGTAGTCGGAAAGAGTTCCCCGGCCCCGCACTGCCCCCGATCCTGCCTCTCGGAAAATCTGAGAGCGGCCCCTGAACCCTCATCGGTCTTTATCGTCCTGCACAGAGGTGTGGGCCTCGACCGATGTATATAGCGGCAAGTCATGCCCCGCAGCCCAAAGCTAAACCGCATGGCAAGCGTACATTGACATTCTTCCATCCTCCCAATTGACCGACCGGGGCTGTTGCCAGGTTCCTATCGGTCAATGGCGCAACCCATCCGGAACAGCCCCTTGTGTTTCCGTGTGTAGCTGCCACAACATCGGCTCTCCGAGCCTCCCTTGTTGTGTGCGCCCACATATCCCCATGCTCGGCCCTTCGGGCCATCACATGGGGTTGGAAACAACCACGGCCCTCCGGGCCTCCGCTGCTGCCTCCTTGCAGGTATAAATCCATGCCCTTTATATCGGTAAAATTTTTGTCCCTGCGCCGAGCTTTAGCGAGGCTTGCCCCTCGTTTCCGCCCTCAATACCGTGTTGAGGGCGTAAGCCCGAAGGTTATCGCCAGTCGCTCCTCCGAGTCGCAAGAGGATAGTTCTGTGAGCGAGCTTCAGCTCGCCGTTTCCATCCGGATGGCGGCGGCTATTTATAGTGGCGCAGAGTCGCCGCTATAAAAAGTCGCCATTGCGAGGTAGGCCTCGCCGCGCCCGTTTGGACCAAACGCCCTCGCCCCGCTATGGAAGCATGTTCAGGATCCATGCCCCGTAGCGGGGCGTCGTGTTTTCAGGCCATCCGGATGGCGAGGCGGCTTGTCAGAGTGGTGCAGATTCAAGGAGACAAGGGCGAGTGCTGAAGGGGGCAGTACGTTAGTACGACCCCGAAGCCGAGCCCGAAGTCGACGCCGAAGATGCGCCGCTATCACAAGCCACCTGAAAGAGCTCCCGTAGGGAAGCTCGTTTAGCATCCATGCTCCGTAGCGGGGCGTCGTGTTTTGTTAAAAATTCAGTTAGTATACATATTTTAGTAGTAGTTAACAAGGATTAACAAATCGGGGGGGTAAATTGGCCCATAATATATAAATTTGCAAATCGATGCATAAATGTTAATGTTTCGAATATCTTAACCTTACCGACACAAGTATGCAAATCCCCGCTACAATGGTCTCAAGCCGCCATACGCCTTTATGGAAGAAGGTTGCTATAGGCTTGTGGCATATGCTGACGGTGCAGAAAGTCGACCAGCCGTGTCTGCTGCGGTCGGAACTGGGCTACCTTCTGCTTCATGCAATGGACTGGCGGGCGGAATATCGCATCAATGTGGTGCTTACGTTCTATTGCACAGGCGACAAGGGGCATGCGTGGCTCACGCGTAACGGCCGTCTGTTCTTTCTCTCCGACTCGACGAAAGTCAACAGTGAGAATTTAACTGTGGTCGGTCAGACCGATAAGTACATCTATTACGTCAAGGAGCGGAATCTCCAGCGCTGGTATGCCGTAGATATGCCTGCATGCCGCACCGGATGTTCCGATACCTGAAAAATGAAACCTAATATGGCAAATCTTTATCTGACACATAAATGCAACCGCGGGTGTCCGTTCTGTTTCGCCAGAGACGTGCTGAAAGAGAGCGGCCGCCTCGACGAAATCCTTACAATCGACGAGATTACCCGATTTCTCGATCATTACGGCCGTCAGGTGGATGCGGTCGGGCTCCTCGGGGGCGAGCCATTCCTTTATCCGCATTTCGATGAAATGCTTCGTCTGCTGCTATCCCGAGGTGTATTCGCCAAGGTGTTCACTTCGGGTACGAATCCGCTTCCCGCGCCTCTCGATGAAATGACCTTCAAGGATGTGCTGGGAAAAATGTCGTTTGTGGTAAATGTCGGAACAGCCGACACCTACAGTGAGCGCCAGTATGCCAACCTCGAGAACCTTCTTACGCGTTTCGGGCCGGTCTGCTCGCTGTCGTTCACTATCTTCGACCTCACTGCCGACCCGACTTATCTTTTCGACCTCATTGACCGTTTCCACCTCAACCGCGACATTCGTGTGGGAATCGCCCTGCCGATTTTCAACGGGGGCAACGCCTATATTGAAAAGGAGAGGTACAAGGAGGCAGGCGACTACTTCATCCGTGCGGTAAAGATGGCTGCTGAAAGGCAGATTTCGCTTTCGATGGACTGCGGATTCACCGCCTGCATGTTTACTACCGAGCAGATCGGCGCCATGCTCTCGCGCGGCACGGAAATCAACTTCATGTGTGGAGCGGCTATGGACGTCGGTCCGGGCCTTAAGGTCTGGAACTGCTTCCCGCTTTTCCAGCTCGGGAAGCTAAATGCACTCGATTATTGCGATATAAAAGAGCTGCGCGCCGCTCTGGTGGAGAACACCGACTCGCAGCTTGCCGACGTTCCCGGTATTTTCGAGGAATGCACCGATTGCGACATGCGTCTGCGCCGTTTCTGCGATGGCGGCTGTAAAAGTTTCAAATCAATAAAACACTGAGAGATATGCCTAACCTGATGCTCACCAACTGGTGTAACTACAAATGTCCGTACTGCTTCGGCATGGACCGCATGGTGCCGCGCGTGCCTCAGGCGGCCATGAGCGACGAAACGTTTCTCGGCATTCTCGACTGGCTCGCCCGCACCAGCTATAACAAGCCCATACACCTGATGGGCGGAGAGCCCACGCTGCACCCGAAATTCGAATGGATTGTCGATACGCTCCTTGAGCGCGACTACCCGATTACGATATTCTCCAATCTCGCAACCGAAAAGGCTCCCGAGTATGCTGAAAAGCTCGGTGTAATGCCTATCTCATGGGTGGTCAACGTGAATCCTCCCTATAAGTGGAGCGAAGTTCAGCGCGAACGCATCGAGACAGCCCTTTCGCATCTTGGAGAAAACGCCGCTATCACCTTCAACATAATGCCCGACGAACCCGATTCGCTCTGGGCCATCGATCTGATCAAGCGCTTCAACCTGCGCCGCAACATCAAGGTGGGTTTCGTTCTCCCGACAATCACGCAGGTGAATTATGCTCTCGACGACAATGAATATACCATAGTAGCTGAAAAGACCGTACAGCTCGCCCGCGACGGCGCTCGCGAGGGGATTACGCTCGACTATGAATGCGGCGTTCCGACCTGCGCCTTTACCGATGCCCAGTTGGGCGAGCTTTGGAAACTCGGCTCGCGAGTGACTTCCGGCTGCTGTTCGCGTCTGGACATCACGCCGCTCGGCGAGGTAATCTACTGCCTGTCGCTCGCTACGGTGCTTTCGCGCCACTATAGCGGGTTCGCCAACTACGACGAGGCCAAAAACTGGTTTGAGGAGAAATACCACCCGTACCGCCAGCTGGGCCGAAAGGTGGAATGCGCTACCTGCAACCTGATGCGTTCCGACAAATGCAACGGCGCCTGTCTGGCCAAAAATCTTATCGACGTCAATAATCTGAATATCTCAAACGAATGAAAATCGCCAACAACATCTCCTGGAAGAAGCTTCAGGACAAGGTGGTGGCCGTCAACCTGACGACCGGCACATACTATACTATGAACGCCGTGGCCAGCGATATCTGGAAACTTCTTGCCGAAGGCCGTTCCACGGCTGAAATCGCCGACGCGCTCGTCGCCGACTACGAAGCCGATGCGGCAACAATCCTTGCCGATGTCGAAAGCCAGTTAGCCTACTGGAAAAAGGAAGAACTCCTTACCGAGGAATAAACACGCATTACCAACCATATCCACTTACCATATTAATCCCATTGTTATGAACAAGAAGATTTATGAAAAGCCCGAAACGGTGCGCCACGAGTCGAAGAATGTAGTGCAGGGTTCGCTCTACACCGTAACGCTCCATTACACCTCGCTCCATTCCCTCCACTACACTTCGCTCTATTATTATCATTGATTGCCGGCGGCCATAAAATGGGCGAACGCACTATCCACAGGCTTCACACTCAGATTGCCGGAGTGGCGGTGACGTGGACAACCGATTGTGCCGGCGAGACCGACGAACTGCGAAGAATACTCAAACACCATCTCCGGGATTCTCAGAAGGATGCCGGAGGGGAATCGCATACCGTCGAGTTTGCCGAGAGCGGGCAACTTCCGGTAGTTCCGGATGATTCCTATGTACGCTGGGAAGGTCCCTATATGGGTCTCGTAACATCGCGCAACAAGGTCAAATGGCTCTACTCGCCGTCGACATGCCTTGATTATCTGATTCTTACCGAGGAGATAACCATAGTCCACGATACGCGCTGCAACCACACGTGCTGCCATCTGCTTGCACGCCGTGAGGGCGACCGTACGGTACGTCCGCGCATATGGGACGCCATTGTGATTCTTCTCCATACCGTCATGGCTATCCACGGGCGGTATTCGCTCCATGCGGCGGCTGTAGGGCTCGACGGCGGGGCTTACGTATTTATCGGAGAGAGCGGCCACGGCAAGTCGACGCTATGCACCGACCTGGTGAATCTCGGAGCCGACTATATGGGCGACGACCTTGCCTATGTCTACACCCGTGGCGATACCGTATGTATCGGCAGTCTGCTCATGGAGGCCAAACTTTTCCCGCGTCGCCATGCGCGTGAGAAGGAATGGATCGACGTGGTGGAGACCACCGGTTGCCGGGCTCCGCTCGAATTGCCGCTGAAGCGCATATACTACCTTCAGCGGGCCAAGGGGCCGTGTAGGGTTGAACCGCAGGAGCCGGCCGACTGCATGATTGCCATGATCCGAGCTTCGAACAACGTACGTATGCAGTACGACGCCGACCGTTGGCAGGATGTACTTGAGCGTGCCTCGATGCTCGATGCCTTCGGAGTGTTTCATTTCGGCGATCGTTCGACCCTTTCCACCGACCTATTTACCGATGCTTGATACCGACGACATATTGCAGCTCTGGCAGCTCGGAGGACGCTTCAGGGAGATTGCCGCCGACGAGATGATTGCCGATCTCGGCCGACATGGAGCCGCGTTCTTCCGTCTGCTGTCCGACGATGCCCCGTTGCTCGAAGAGCGGGCGTCGCGCGAGATGTGCTTTCTCCATTCGGGGCTGCCGAGTGGCGACAGTTCGGTTCCCGTAGCGCCGGAAGGTGGCTACAGTGAATTCGCGTCGCTTGCCGCCCGTTATAGTGCGTTTGTCGGCGCTATGCGAGATGCCTACGCTGTTTCCGATAATCCACGCGCGCTGGCCGAAACACTCTATGGGCTGTTTCCTGGCATCCGCGCCGAGATTCGTGCGCTCGACCCCGAGGTGGGAAGCGAGAATGAAGCCGATGAGGAGATCAGGCAGCTGATGGTGTTCGTATGCGGGCAGTGCAATCTGCATTGCCCCTACTGTTTCTCGCACGATCTCCAACGGACCGAGATTCCCGAGGCCGACCTGCGGCGAATCTTCCGATGGGCGGTCGCCCAGGGATGCTCCATGGTGACACCCTGCGGAGGCGAGCCGTTGCTCTATAGCCATCTGCCTCTCTTCATGAGGCTTGTGGAGGAATACGGAATGACCACCTATCTGGCAAGCAACTGTACGGCTCCGATGCGTGGGCTTCCGGGGTTCAATAAGGAGATTGTGAAGCGGCTCTACGTTCACTTTACCCGCGAATCGCTCGCCGACAGCGCCATGCGAGGCACCGTCGACGACAATATCGCCTTCTGCAAGGAGCAGGAAATCGAGATGGCAGCGCGCATCAACCTCACGTCGCCCGACGAGACGGCGGCTCTGCAGTGGGTTGATATTACACGCGAGCATGGGATAAAGCGCCTGAATATCGCGCTGACCATCCCCTCGCGCTTCGCCGCCAACCGCTATACCGACCCGTCGGACTTCGAGCGATATGTGCCGGTCATCATGCGGATGTTCGATTATGCCAGGCAGTCGGGAATCGCCCTCGGAATCGCCAAGCCGTTGCCTCTGTGCCTTTTCCCGGAGGATGTAGCGCTCGAAATGCTGCGTGCCGACAGCTGCACAGCCCTCTGCGGCATCCATCAGTCGGGCTATATGAACAACCTTTCGCTCTCTACCGATATGGCATTCTCTCCCTGCCTCGGCCTGACCGACGTACGCATACCATTCGACGATGCTCCCGACTGGGCCGCTCTCTCGCGGCGTTTCGCTCCCGGAGTTGAGCGCCTTCTCAACCGCGATGCCTCGGCAAAGTGTGCCCGTTGCTTCCTGAAAAGCCGCGGACTCTGCCAGGGCTACTGTCTTTCATATAAATACCGCGAAGAGGATGAGTTCTGACCTGAAACACGCCATACACCGCGCCAAACGTGCCCTGGTCGACGCTCTGCTGCTTCGCGGACGGCGCACCCGCTTCGACGACAGCATAATCATCGAGACCACCAATATATGCTCGCTCCACTGCAGTTGTTGCCCCAACGGCCACGCTGTGGAGCGCCGCAAGCCCGGGCGAATGTCGGCGGAGACTTTCGACGCCGTGCTGGCAAATATCGACATTCCGGTAAAGAGATGTTTTCTGCATATGTGCGGCGAGCCATTCCTCAATCCCCGGCTTGATTATTTCTGCTCCGAACTGCTGAAACGCAGGATTATTCCCACCATATTTTCAAACGGCTACGGTATAGACCTCGCACTGCTCGACCGCATTCTTGCGCTTCGCGGAGTAAAAATCTCATTCTCGATGGAACTGCAGTCGGCCGCCGACTACGAGACCATCCGCACTCCCGGCCGCTACGACCGCGCCGCAGAGCATCTGAGAGAAATCAACTCGCATTTTGCAGCAGCCAAAAAATTCTACGGACTGAACGTGATTCTCCGCAATCCTGATGGAAAGATGGTCAGAGAGGTCTCCGAAAGGCTGTTCGGAGAATACAGCCAGCTGTTGAGCATCACATATTCCTCGATGTGGCCGTGGCCCGGACTGCCCGAAACCGGCGACTTGGCCGGACATTTTGCGCCACGCGCTTCATATTGTAGTCAGGCGAAAAAGCTTCCGGCAATACTCTGGGACGGCACGGCCACCTTCTGCGCGCTCGACTACGGCGGTGCAATGCCCCTGGGCAACCTGACGCGTCAGCGTCTATCGGAGGTGGTGAACTGCGGTGAGTCGCGCCGCTTGCGGCGCGCCCTCGCGCTTGACCGCAGGAAGGCATCCTCGCTCTGCGCCGGATGTGTCTTGCCCGGCTTCAACAGTTTCGTGGCCGATGTAGGCCGCGTGAAATTCCAAAAGGGCGACCCTTCACTCGACAAGATATACGCATCAGTCGATGAATACTTCGGAAACACATAAGACACCCGGGAGTGGCACCCTGCGCTCGGAATTCGCCATGCTGGGCTACGTGTGGCGCTCGGCCCGCGGCATGCACACGCGCATTGTGCTCCCGATGCTCGCGCAGATTCTCCTTGGATTGTTTCCGGCGGTGATTACCTATCAGGTTCAGAGCTGGATTACCGGCACGGAAAGTGTGGCTGAACTGCTCCAGTGGCGCCATATCGTGGAATTTGTGGGGATGATACTGGGGATGACCGTAATAAGGCAGATTTCCTCGCTCTCGCAGGGTATCGCCATGGCGGAAATCCGCAGGAATCTCGAACGGCGATATATCGACTGGCTGGCGGCCCGCGATTTCCGGCCGGAGGAGCATGGCGCGGGTACCGGCCGTACCGGACACCGCAGCATGATGGCCTTTTCGCGCGAGTCGGAGATGCTCACGGGGCTGATTCCCATGTTCTACCGGTCGTTTGTGCAGGCTCCGCTCACCATTATCTCGTTTATGGCGCTGATGGTGTGGATGTCGTGGCAGCTTTCATGTGTCGTTGCACTTCTGGCGGCGTCGGTGGCCGTGAGTTGCGTGCTTTTGCGGAAAAAGGTAAAGGCGGTGCGCCGTGTGCTCTACGGCAGGATGTCAGATCTTTACCAGCTATATTCCGACTGGGTGAAGGGCGGACGCGTGCTCCGTTTCTACGATTCCGACGGATTCGTGTGCGGCAAGCTCGCGGAAGTGGTCGACGACAGCTGCCGTCTTAACAAGCGGCTGGTTGGAATCGCGTGCCGCCAGAACATTGCCACCGAGCTTCTTACCTATGCCGGCGTATTGGCGTTCATCCTTGTGGTGGCCTCCGGGCGCGATGCGGCCGACTGGGGGATTCTTCTGGCCTATCCTCTCGCCATACTTTATATTCGCAGCGAAGCAATAAAGGTCGTGAACGGCTATGCCCAGCTTGCCGCCACGGAGAGTTCCGTAAGGCATCTGGTGAAGGCGTTCGGAAGTACCGTAGGAAAGAGCGACCATGATGCCATTGTGTCTCGACGTCCTGTGGATTCCATTGAGCTGGATCATGTGCGTTTCGGCTACCGCGAGGGGACCGACGTACTTTCCGACTTTTCGGTGAGGTTTTCGCGTGGGCGGTTAAACGTGATAGCCGGAGAGAGTGGCGCCGGTAAAAGCACATGCCTCGACCTGCTCACCAAGGCGATAGAGCCCCTGGATGGTAAAGTATTGCTCGACGGAACGGATATGCGGCTTATCGACGGCCGTGCCATCACGGCTATTACTGCACTTGTGGAGCAGGAACCGTATCTCTTCGAGGGCACTTTGCTTGAAAACCTTACATTCGGCAAAACTGCCGATATAAATGAGATACTTTCGCTGTGCCGTGAGTTGCATCTGGAGCGGGTAGCCTCCACCGAGGCCGACCTTCAGCGTCGCGTGTCGGATTCCGGACTGAACCTGTCGTCGGGCGAGAAGCAGCGCATAGCTTTCATACGCGCGCTGCTAAAACATCCGTCGGTTCTTCTGCTCGACGAGGCCACAAGCGCTGTGGATGCCGACACATCCGCCGCCATGATGGCCGCTATAGGGCGGATATGCCGCACTACACTCACCGTCTGCGTTACCCACGACCCGGCCGTGATGCGCATTGCGGATACACTTGTGAAAATCAGCGACGGAAAAGCCGAAATTATCCATAATCATGAAGGAGACACCCACCCGACAGGCTGAACGTGAACGCGCCGCCGCGCGCTCGATGCTTGTGCTCGGCCAATATGAGGAGTTGAAGCGCCTTGCCAGAGGGGTCTGCCGCCTCGTGCCGCTCAAAGGAGTGTCGCTTCTGCTGACGGTATACGACGACGGCAGGCGTGAGGCGGGCGATATCGATGTGCTCGTCGATCCGCCGGAGCAGGCGGCGTCCTTCGCCGCGCGGCTCGAAAAGGCCGGCTATCGCTGCCAGTTCGACTATCTTCACGACGATGCGGCGCTTGCAGGGAAACAGAAGATGGCTTTTCTCGCACGTACCCCGCTGGAGACGGATGTCGACGTACATACGGCGTTCGTTTCCAAGAAATTCTTCCGACACCATTGCGGAAATTTCAATCGCGACGCCTTGCAGCGCTGTATCCCCTCGGGAGATGCCGAAGCGCGCATGGACCGTCTGGATGAATGGTTGTTTCTTGCGCAGCATGCCTGTTTCCACCGCTTTGAGCAGGAAAAGTGGCTTATGGATCTTCTCCGTATCCTCGAAGGGTTTTCCGAGGAGGAAAGGCAGTCCCTTTCGGAGCGGTGTGATTTTTATGGCTTCCATCGTGTCGCTCTTGTGGCGTGCGACGAGCTGAAAAAGTATTCTCCCGGTAGCGGTATAGTCCGTATGAAGAGACGGCCTGACGACGAATCCACGCTTCGGCAAGCCCGTAGAATGCTTCATGGGCCGCACGGGCGCCTAATGCGCCGCATAATCGCATGGATGTGGGAGATTTTCATGATTGACACAAAATCCGGACGCCGAAATGCCTGCAGAAGATTCATTTTCCCGTCGGCCGCCGAGCTAAAGGCCATTTACCGCAGCTCTTCGCGTTGGCTGCTGCCGCTTCTGCATGTAGTGCATACCATACCGGCAGCCCTGGCCGTAGTGGCCTTCAGCCTCTATACCCGCCGGTCAGGTTGAGGAGTGGTGGCGGTAGAACCAGCGGATGTCGGCGACTTTGCCAAGAGTCTTGACTATCACGTAGCTGATTGTGGCGGCTACAGTAACGGGTAGCAGCAGGGAGTAGTGCGACACCATCTCCACCACAAGGAAAATGGCCATGAGCGGCGCCTGGATGGCTCCGGCCATAACGGCCGCCATGCCGAAGAATGCGAAGTCGACCACAGGTAGATTCAGCCCCAGAAATGTATTGGCTGTCAGGGCGAAGAAGTAGCCGGCGATACATCCGGCGAATATCGTGGGCGCGAAATCTCCGGCCACGCCACCGCCGCTGTTGGTCGACGAGGTAGCCAGCGGCTTGACCAGAAGCATTCCGGCAGCCATAAGAATCAGCAGCGTGGGGGAGGGGAGTCGCGTAGCCCACAGACTGTAGGAAGTGATGGCTTCGCCGTGGCCGGCGAGCACTTTGGCTATGAAGCCGTAGCCCTCGCCCCATAGGGCGGGAAAGAGAAAGACGCAGACGGCGACTACAGCTCCCGACAGGAGATTCTTCATCCAGGGATTCTCCATCCGGAAATAGAGTTTCACCATATGGTGCATAACTCTGGAGTAGTAGAAGGAATAAATGCCGCAGAACATTCCAAGCAGCAGAATGTAAGGCCATATACCGGGAGTTACAGCGGTATATTGTTCGAAGGCTACATCGGTGGTGCAACCCGAGAGTGCATAGGCCGTGAACCATGCCGTGAGCGATGCGATGAAAACCGCAAGCACGGCCATTACCGAAAGGCTCACGCTAAGCACTTCGAGCGAGAAGAACGCTCCCCCCACCGGAGCTTTAAAGATGGCTGCAATGCCGGCCGATGCCCCGCAGGCGAGCATGAAGCGCATCAAGTCGGGGCGAACGCCAAGACTTCGGGCCACATTGCTCCCGATGGCAGCTCCGGCATAGGCAATCGGGCCTTCGGCTCCGGCGGAGCCTCCGAAGCCGAGCGTGAGCGAGCTCGCCACTATGGGGGCGTAGGTAAGATAGCCGTGAAGGCGGTAGCGGCGCTCGGCTATTGCCATTCCGAGCTGCGAGACACCGTGGTAGATTTTCTGCCGGAGAACGTAGCGCTGATATATACCGGTGAGCAGGATACCGGCCACGGGGAAGATGAGAAACATCCAGTTGGCTCCCCAGGGGTCGAGGTTCATTACCAGGGAGGTGGATATATACGCCACAAGGCGTTTGAGCAGGTAGGCGGCAACACCTGTAATCAGCCCGGTGACCAAGGCCATGGCCACCAGCAGCTGGCTGTCGGAAAGACAATCCCTCAGCGTGTGCAGAAATAGTTGAAATCGTGAGCGCCTCATTTAGATACTGCGAATCTATATGGTTAAAACCCATGGCACATGAGAAATGTTTAGCAAATCCTCAGGTTGGGAACGCCGATTGAATTTGCCACATTGACGAAAAAGTGTAAATTTGCATATCGCAATCTTCGGGTAGGAATACAAGCTCGAGTAGCGTCGTCTGATTTGCCAATCAAAATATCGCACATCGCAGTGTATGAACAGGATTCTTGATAAAAAGCACTTTTCGGAAAAAGTTGTGCAGCTGGTGGTTGAGGCCCCGCTGATAGCCCGCGCCCGCAAGCCGGGACATTTCGTAATCGTGATTTGCAACGAAAAAGGGGAGCGCATCCCGCTCACCATAGCCGATGCTGACGAAAAGAGCGGTACGATAACGCTCGTGGTTCAGGCCGTGGGCGCCTCGACTACCGAAATATGCGCCAAGGAGCCGGGTGAATATCTCCATGATGTGGTCGGACCGCTCGGTCGCGCCACTGAAATCGCAGACTACGGCACCGTGGTATGCTGCGGCGGCGGTGTGGGTGTCGCCCCGCTTCTGCCTATCCTGAAGGCAATGAAAGCTGCCGGCAACCGCGTCGTATCAGTGCTTGCCGCCCGTACGAAGGATTTGATAATACTCGAGGAGCAGGTGCGTGAGCATTCCGACGAAGTGATAATCATGACCGACGACGGATCCTATGGCGAGAAGGGGCTTGTGACGGCCGGCCTGGAGCGCGTGCTTCAGCGCGAGCCTGTAAATCTGGTCTGCACCATCGGGCCGGCGGTGATGATGCAATTCGTGTCGCTGCTTACGAAGAAATACGAGGTGCCTACCATCTGCTCGCTCAACACGATAATGGTCGACGGCACAGGCATGTGCGGCGCCTGCCGTGTCACTGTGGGAGGCAAGATGCGTTTCGTATGTGTCGACGGCCCGGAATTCGACGCCCATCAGGTCGATTTCGACGAGATGATAATGCGGCTGCGTCCCTGACCGCCATGCTCCCTTTTTGCAGATTTCAGACTTAACCTATCATTCAGAACTTTCGAACCCAACAATATCATGTCAACTACCATATCGCCCCGCGACGCCCAATGGCGTGAGGAGCTGCGCAAAAGCCACACTGCCAAAGAGCGTACGGCCATTCCGCGCGTGAAAATGACTGAACTCGATCCGGCCTACCGCATTACCTGCAACGAAGAGGTGAACCAGGGCCTGACGCGCGACCAGGCTGTTCTGGAGGCAACGCGCTGCCTCGACTGCCCGGATCCGACGTGTGTCACCGGCTGCCCCGTAGGCATCAATATTCCGGGATTCATCAAGAATATCGAGCGCGAAAACTTCCACGACGCCGCGGTTGTGCTCAAGGAGACGAGCGCCCTGCCCGCAGTGTGCGGCCGAGTGTGTCCCCAGGAGCGCCAGTGCGAGTCGAAGTGTATCTACAACAAGATGAAGCGGCCGCCCGTGGCTATAGGTTATCTTGAACGTTTCGCCGCCGACACCGAGCGATTGAGCGGAAATTCCGCACTGCCCCCGCGCGAGGCTGCAAACGGTATGAAGGTGGCAGTAGTGGGCTCCGGTCCGGCATCGCTTTCCTTTGCCGGCGACATGGCAAAACGCGGATTCGAGGTACATGTCTACGAGGCTCTGCATGAGATCGGCGGCGTGCTGAAATACGGTATACCGGAATTCCGCCTCCCCAACGAGGTTGTCGACGTTGAGATTCGCGCTCTCGAGCAGATGGGTGTCAAGTTCATGACCGACTGCGTGGTGGGCAAGACCATCGGCTACGACGACCTGCTTGCACGCGGCTTCAGGGGCGTTTTCGTGGCCTCCGGAGCCGGGCTTCCGCGCTTCATGGGGATTCCCGGCGAGAATTGCGTGGGTGTGATGTCGAGCAATGAATATCTTACTCGCGTGAACCTGATGGGCGCCGGACGCGAGGGGTGGGCCACCCCGGTGATACGCGGAAAGCGTGTGGCCGTGATAGGTGGCGGCAACACAGCCATGGACTCCTGCCGTACGGCGCGCCGCATGGGTGCCGAGGAGGTCTACATCGTCTACCGCCGCAGTGAGGCCGAGATGCCGGCGCGAGTGGAGGAGGTGCGCCACGCCAAGGAGGAGGGCGTAACATTCCTGACGCTCCACAACCCAATAGAATATCTTGCCGACGAGCGCGGCCACGTCAGGGCCATGCGCCTTCAGCGCATGGAGCTCGGCGAGCCCGACGCCTCGGGGCGCCGCTCGCCCGTGCCCGTAGAGGGCGACATCGTAGAGATGCCGGTCGACGAGGTGATTGTAAGCGTGGGCGTTTCTCCCAACCCGCTCATCCCCAATTCCATCGACGGACTGGAAGTTACGCGCCGCGGCACGCTGGCCGTCAACGACGAGACGCTCCAGACCTCGTTGCCCCTGCTCTATGCGGGAGGCGATATAGTGAGAGGCGGCGCCACGGTGATTCTCGCCATGGGCGACGGCCGCAAGGCTGCTGCGTCGATGGCCGAGGCACTTCTCAAAAAGGATTGACAATCAACGAATCATTCAACAATATATATCAATATATCGGCAATAGTTACTTAATATGTCGGAACTTACTATCGGCGAAGTATATCGCGCACAAATGGTATTGAAGGATGTGGCCCGTCATCCGAAAATCATCGGGCCGACAACACTTTCTGATTCATGCCGGATTTATCTCAAGCCGGAGAATCTGCAGCACACCGGTTCGTTCAAACTCCGCGGCGCCTACTATAAGATCTCGCAGCTGAGCGAGGAGGAGAAGAAGCGCGGCGTAATAGCCTGCTCGGCGGGCAACCACGCCCAGGGGGTTGCTCTCGGCGCCACCCACAACGGCATCAAGTCGCTGATCTGCCTTCCCGCCGGTGCCCCGATTTCGAAAATCGAAGCCACCAAGCGTCTTGGCGCCGAGGTTTGCCTCGTGCCCGGCGTCTACGACGATGCCTATGCCAAAGCGCTTGAGCTAAAGGAGAAGCACGGCTATACGTTCGTGCATCCCTTCGACGACCCGCTCGTTATCGCCGGGCAGGGAACAATCGGTCTGGAGATTCTCGAGGAGATGCCCGATGTAGAGGCTATCGTGGTGCCCGTTGGCGGCGGCGGCTTGATTTCAGGCGTTGCCTTCGCTGTGAAGACGCTGCGCCCCGACATCAAGGTCTACGGCGTGCAGGCCGAAGGGGCACCCTCCATGGTGCGTTCGCTCGCCGACAGCGAGCGACTTCATCTCGACAGCGTCTCGACCATAGCCGACGGCATCGCCGTGAAGGAGCCGGGCGAAAACACCTATGCGCTCTGCCGGAAATATGTCGATGAAATCGTTACAGTGAGCGACGACGAGATAGCCGCGGCAATCCTTGCTCTGCTCGAGAAGCAGAAGCTTGTGGCCGAAGGCGCCGGTGCCACTGCCGTGGCCGCCGCCATGTTCGGTCATCTTCCTGTGGAAGGGAAGAAAATCGTATGCCTCGTGTCGGGCGGCAACATCGATGTAAACATCCTCAACCGTATCATAAACCGCGGCCTGGCCAAGACCGGCCGCCTCTGCCAGCTCGAACTGGCCGTGCAGGATAAGCCCGGCACACTCTCCTCCGTGCTGAAAATCGTGGCCGACGAAGGCGGCAACATCCTGGGGGTGAATCATGAACGCGTGGCGGCTGCCGCCGACATCAATTCCTGCATGCTTCACCTCGAGCTGGAAACCCTCAACGACGACCATATAGCCCGCATCCGCCGCTCGCTCGGAGATGCCGGCTTCCAGGTGCTCTGACATCTTTTTTAGCATTTAAATTTATTATTTCGGGCGGTTTTTCCGGAAGGAGAATCCGTTCGATGCTTTTTTTATGCAGTAAACATTCGTGTGGACGAGAGTCAGAAGCCATGGGCGCCGAATGGATTGCATTTATGCATATGATTGCTGCCAAAAGTAGCATAACTAATGAATTGTCAAATAATTTGCCTTAAGTTATAATAAATGAAAAAAATAGGTGTAACTTTGCGTAATATTTTGCGTGAAGCCCTTTTGTGGGTATTGTTTTCAATTAAACCGGGATTCCCGACCGGTCATTGTAAAGCCGACTGGTTGGGGTTAACTGTAATCATCATTCAATCCGAGTTGAAATTTGAAATCAAAAAGTAAAATATAATAATATAGTGGGCGGCAGCCGGCAACCGGATGGGTCGGCCCATGGAAAGTGCAAATAATATTTATCACATAATATCAAGGTTTCCATTCTTAGATGATTAATTTTACCCGAATTATTTGTTTGTGAAGCCTCTCGGCTACGTTGGCCGCCAGCGGTATGCAGTGTCCGGCAGACCGCAGCGCGGAAGTGATGTCCAATCTCGTGTACAAGACCACGACGCGCCACAATGTGTTTGCCACCGAACGCGCCAGCAGAGTGGAGTCGCTCAGCCGCAAGGTCCGTTCTCTTGCGTCGAAAAATGGCCATCGCGCTCCTGAAGTAGTGTATCAGCCTGTCGCGACGCTTTCGTCGCTTGATAAATTCAGCGATATGGACGTGGCCGGCGGTGGACTCTGGATGTATTCCATCAGATATGACGTTGAGCAGATCGTTCATAATGAATACTGGACGGAATCCCGCATCACAGGTTTTGGGGCTACAGTCTACGACGGAACGTTTAAGCCGGTCGGCACCATAAAGGATAAAATCCGGCTTAACGACGATGAAGTGTGTCCTGTTATGGCTGATCTTATCCCGATTGCCACACGCCATTTCTTCAACGACGACGATGATGTGGAACTTATGTTCAGCCTTGGCGTGAATACCACGACCCCGGGCACCAACCATTACCGAACATATGTATATAAGCTCGACAATCCCGTGAAGGACGCCGCAGGCAACGACGAGCCGATCTTTACAATCGACGATGTGGTTTCAGACGTTCTCGACGCTACTCCGGAAGGGGGCGAGGAGAAGCTTTTCCTCACATTCGCCAACGAGGAGCAGCCGGATATCGATTTCGACAGCATCGAGGATCCCGGGAACTTCGACATGTGGAACGAATGGAGCATGAAGCTGTTCGTAAATCTCAACGTTTATACAAAAGTCGGTGCCGACGGCAAGCTGCAGAAGGTGATGGCGAAAAAGCTGCGTATGCTTGAAATGCCCGGCGACCAGGAATATACGCCTGTGTTCATGTCGATGGTCCACAACGGTACTCCTTATTTCATCTGCCCGCGTTATGCTCTGCCGTTCTACAATGATTTTAATATCGGCGACTACAACACGGATCAGACAATGCGCGACGGCAACAGCCTGATTGTGGAAATCTACCGGATAGACGGCAATCAGCCCGTGCTGGAGCAGACTACAACCATCCCGGCGCCTAAGGCAGAAGGCGCCCTCGCATCCTATTATTCGGTGGGCGATCTTATGTATCGCGACGACGTAATGATGTCTGAACCCGGCAACGCGCAGCTGCTGGTTACCCGCAGCGACGTGGAGAGTGCAGCCGAGGAGTCGGGTAAGAAGACCTATTCGGTATATAATGCCGACGGAACGCTGAAGGCAACACTGATTGAGAATTGTCTTGGCGGTGTGCCGATGTCGGATATCCCCGGCAAGGAGATGCAGTATATGTTTGTAAGCATTGAGAACAGCACCTCGAAATATCATTTTGTTAACCTCGAGTCGTGTAAGGAGGTGGCCTGCATCGACTATATGCTGACCCTCGACGGGAGCGATCCCGACCCGTTGAGTGCCAATATGGAACGTGTGCCCTACGGCGACAGCTATATATATGTCAATGAGATGGCTTATCCAGTGGAGGATGAGGATCTTGCCTATATGCGTTTCACCTGGCTCAATGATAAGGGTGAATACATGGGTCAGCATTGGCTGAATATGGGTTCTGGCGTGAACTACGCACGTAGCTACCTGAATCAGGCGGCCTTGAAGAAGGGATTCTTTGCAAAGTCTGACGAAATCGCATACATGGTGCTGATTAAGCGCGCTACATCGTCGACCGCACTTACCGAGGAGTTGCTGATAGGACATCCTGTATCCGACTCCAATCCTCTCGGGAAAGACCTTCTTCTTGTCGGCCCCGGCGAGAAGGGGCAGCTTGTCACAATTTCTCCCATGCAGCTGGACGGCCGCAACAAGCTTATGATAAGCTATGCCAATTATGCTGCAACAGGTTCGTATACGGTCGATTTCTACAATCTGCCTCTTGACGACACAAATGCCATCGAGGGCGTGGATGCCGATACCGACGCCGGTTCCGGAGTGGTGTTTGACGGCTCTACGATTGCCTTCAATGGCAAATTCACCGTCTACGACGCCCAGGGACGCATCTGCCTTTCGGGTGTAGGAAGCACCGATGCATCGAAACTGGCCACTGGACTTTACATCGTGGTGACTGATGGCGGCGCATCGCGCAAAATAATGGTGAAATAATCTGACATACAGAAAATATATGAAAATCAATATATTGGCGTTGGCTGTGATTGCCTCGGGAATGGCCGCGGTGGCAACTCAGGCAAAGACGCTCACACCCGAGGAAGCGCTTGCGCGAGTAGGCTCTTCCGCCGGCCTTCATAAGATTGCGGGCAAGAACGCTCCCCAGAGCCGTCTGGTCTATACAGAGGAGGCTCAAGGCTCTCCCGCGCTCTACGTATTCGACAAACCCGCCGCCAACGACGGCTACCTGATACTTTCGGCCGACGATATGGCCTACCCTGTGCTGGGATATGCCGACAGCGGCGAATTCGACTCTGAAAGCATGCCTGAGGCGATGAGATGGTGGCTTCAGCAGTATGCCGACCAGATAGCCTACGCCCGCGCCAACGCGGGTAACATTGTGATGGCACCCCGCAAGGCTGATGCCGACGGCCGTGAACCTATAGAGCCGATGATTAAGACGGCCTGGGACCAGATTGAGCCCTACAACAATCAGTGCCCCTCGTATAGCGGCGTGCGGACTTATACCGGCTGCGTGGCCACCTCTATGGCTCAGGTGATGAACTACTGGAAATATCCCGAACGCGGCAAAGGCACCATCACTTATACCGCATCAACCATCCAGAAACGCCTGTCGATGAATTTCGCCGCCAAGGCGTTCGACTGGGCCAACATGCTCGACCGCTATGAGGCAGGCCAGTACGACGATACACAGGCTGGCGCCGTGGCATATCTGATGAAGGCCTGCGGCTATGCAGTCAAGATGGACTACGGCACCGATTCTTCCGGCGCCCTGGCTATGAACGTAGCCAACGCGCTGACGCGTTATTTCGACTACGACGGCAACATCGACTATCAGCTGCGCCAGTACTATTCGTCGACCGAGTGGGCCGAAAAGATGTATGCCAACCTCCGCGACGTGGGTCCCGTGATTTATGGCGGCGGCTCGATGATTGGCGGCGGCCATTCCTTTATCTGCGACGGCTACAGCTCCGACGGCTATTTCCACTTCAACTGGGGATGGACCGGTATGTCGAACGGTTACTTCAAACTCGAAGGGCTGAATCCCTACGCGCTCGGCAGCGGCGGAGGCAGCGGGGGCGGATACAATTTCACGCAGGATGCCGTTTTCGGCATTCAGCCTCCCACCGGAAAGCCTGTAGTGGAGCAGCCCGAGGTCGTTACCCAGTGCGGCTCGCTGGCCGGTACGATTGAGGGCAGCGTGCTCTCGTTCGACCTTTTCGCCGAGGCTGAGGCCATGTGGGTTAACTATAATCCGAATACACTCAATATAAAATTCGGTGTGCGCATCGAGCCGCAGGGTGGTACGTCCGGCGATATCCGTTATGCCGAAATCTCCGACAGGACTTTCGACCTTGCCCCCGGCTACGGCACGGGCCCGTCGATGTTCAATCCGAGCCTTGACCTCAACTCGCTCGACCTGGCCGACGGCACCTATACGCTTACCATCGTCACAGCCGACTACAAGGCCGAGACCACAGTATGGCAGGACATCAAGGTGAACTACGGATATTTCAAGAGCCTGACACTCACGCGCTCGGGCAGCAACTACGATGTAACCAATCAGGACGTTTGCCGTCTGGTGATTCTCGACGCCTCGGTGAAACCCGGAAAACTGAGCTATGGATGCACCCACCAGTTCACCGTTAAGATCACCAACGACAACGATATAGAACTGACCAGCGGATTTGCTCCCGTAGTGTTCTACAACGGCACGGCCGTAATGCTCGGCGAGAGCATCTTCGTTTCGCTCAAGCCCGGAGAGACTGTGGAACGCACATGGGACAGCGCTCTATATCTGCTCGACCGTAATTTCAACGTTACGAGCGATATAACGGTGCAGCTCTCCTTCTTCGACGAAGGGACATACAACATCTATTCGGCCGACGTGCTGAAGAGCTATACGATGATGGCTAATCAGGGTGCCCCGACATTGCAGACCAACACTCTGCGTGTTATGGGTCAACAACTTACCCAGGAGCAGTTCGAGGGGACGACCGTGAGCGTATATCGTGTTGCCGACACGGCCGACAAAATCCAGGTAGTGGCCGGCATAAGGCTCGTGAAGGGCTATTGCGCATATCCGGTCTACGCTTGCCTGACTTCAACCGTAGTTGATGAAAACGGCAATGTCGCCATAATCAACTCGGCCGGACACCCTGTATATATGGATAGCAGCGGCAAGCAGGACCTGTTCGTTACCGACCTTGACATCACCGGCGCCAAGGACGGCAAACTCTACGGAATCATGATGGCCTACGAGTTCTCGGGCAGTCTCTATCCCATTCCGGGCAGTGTAGTCTACATCCGCACAGTCACCTCGGGAGTCGAGGATGTCGCCATCGACGGGACTTCCCTCCTCAAACGCCATGGCAACAGCCTTGTGGCTTCCGGTAACGCCCTGATTGAGATCTACAACACCTCCGGAATGCTCGTCGGCACCGCCGAGGGTGAATTTGACCTCACCACGCTCGGAAGCGGCCTCTACATAGCCTGCGCCAACGGCGCAACTCTAAAATTGATACTCTAATTAACCAATTTTATTCACCACCTTCAATTAGGTACAAACAGCAATCTATGAAAAAGATTCTACAAAGTCTGATGACGCTGGCAATGCTTCTCGGCATTACCCAGTTCGGACAGGCCCAGACGACCTATTCAGTCACTGTCGACTGGGGAATCCCCGGAGCAGTGCAACTGAAAACCGCGGGCAAGATAATCGAAGGCATACCTGCCGATGCCACAAGTTACACCGTTACCTCCACTGACCAGTGGTTCTCGGTTGTAGTTATGCCCAACTACGGATATGAGTTCGTAAGCTGGATTGACCCGACAACCCAGACTGAAAAAAAGAGCACCTCAATCAGCGGTATCTACAAATTCAGCGGTGAAACCGTGAAAGTCAACCTCAATAAGGTTGAATTCGACCAGACGTTCAACCTTAAGGTTGTCAACGGTGCTGACGCCATCACGGTAGCCAAATTCAATGAGACGGATGCGAATTTCCTCGCACTTCTTAAGGAGGGCGACAACACGATTCCGTACGCTTCGACCAAAAACAAGAAGGTCGACCTGCAGACCGCCTACGGCACGTCGATATATTCCGTTACGCAAAACGGCGCAACACTTGCACCCCGCTTTGCCACCACCCCCAACAGCTATCAGTTTGAGGTAGCACCCGGCGACAATATCGAGGTAACCGTATTTGATCCCGCCACCTTAGGCAGCGATGTAGAGCTGACTCTCGACATTCCCGCCGGTATGGAAAAGGTAGTGAAGAACATCCGCAACTGGACTACTTCTAAATTCATCGAAAGCGAGATCGCCGACGGCAAACTCACTGTGGCGTCTAAATCCGATCTGCAGTTCAATCTCGACGCCACCAATTACACTATCAATGGCGTAACATACGACGGAACCGCTCTTGAAGTGAAGGGCGACGAGTATCCCTATGTGCGTTTCGAAGCTGATAAGACCGGTGTTGTGAAATTTGATGTCGCAGAGCGCGAATACGGCACCCGCACCATCACGGCTTATGTCGTAAATCCCGAAGGCGTTAAAATCATTGCCGGCAACGGTCTCGACGGAGTAGAACTTCCTCTTGAAAACGGCGAAGATGTGGCTGAGGAGATTGTGCTCAAACAAGCCTCGGAGAGCGGTGCCGTGCTCGACGGGGCCTACACTATTCCTGCAGGCACCGCCAAGAAGTATACTCTGACCTACAGCCTGCGTTATGCCGGCATTCAGGTGACCGAGAAAGAAGGCTATTTCATCAATCATACGCGCGGAGCCAACCTCAGCAGTGTGATTGAGTCCGGTTACTCCGGAGAAACCATCTACGTGGTGGCAGCTCCGACGGCTCCTGATTCCAAGGCATGGGTTTACTATGCCGGCGAGGAGAATATGGTACGAATCAATTCCTCCTCCAAATATGGAGCGATGGGAATGTTCTCGCCCAAACCCGGCTACAATGAATACAGCTTCAATCTTGAATATGACGCTCCCGTCACCATCCGCCCGCTCGGAGGCTTAGAGTCGCTGGAGGTGATTTGCGATGACGTGGCGCAGACTACCGATGATTACGGACGCTTCGTTGACGTTCCCGTGAAGAACGGCAGTGTTGTCCGTATTTTCGCCGACGGTAAAACCCACGCCAAGGGTGATGTGAAATTCTTCCTCAACGACGGCGCAACAGCCGAGGTGACCTACGACAAGGTGCTGAAACACGATCCGGAGGCCAATAATACTCTCTCGGTATACGACGGTACCGAGGTTGTGGTAAAACCTGCCGAGAAGACCACCATGCTCTACGATGGCGAAGAGGTTGCCCTCGCAGCCGACGGCACCTATACCTTCACAACCGACGGCGAAATCCATTCTGTAACCATCAACAAGGTTGCCGAGGTTTACGACGGCAAGTATACTCTCATCCCTGCCAACGGCGAGACCGTGGAATCGCTTGAAACTATCGTCATCGCATTCGACGACGCTACTACCGCTTCGTTAGTCGAAGGCATGGAAGGTGACATGATGCTTATGAGCGGCAACAACTACGCTGCCTGGGGCTTTGAAGTCAATGCCGTTGAGGATGCTGAACATCCTACTTTCGAGATTAAGCCACAGATGACTCCGAGTGTCGACGGCACTTATCGTTTCTATATCCCTGAAGGCGTGTTTACCATCGACGGCAAAACGAATCCCGAGATTATGGCAATATTCAACATGGAGACCCCCGGTGGCGAAATTCTCTACAGCTTCGATCCTGTCGATGAGGAGATTTTCGCATCGTCGGAAGGCTATTATCTTGCCATTATCTTCGAGGATGGCAAACAGGCTGCCATCAACTACGACAACGCCGACATCACACTCATGCTTGATGACGCGATTATGGAGTACGGCACTGATTTCGAGGTTTACGCCGAAGGCAACAATATGGTGCTCTTCAACGTGTTCGGTGAAAACTTCCTTGGCAAGACCGGTAGCTTGACTCTGAATGTGGCAGAAGGCGCCCTGACGGTTTCCGGCAAGCCTTGCCCCGCCATCAACCACACCTGGACCATTGTAGAGGCCATCAACTACACCGTTGAGTTCCTTACCAAGACCGACGAACCGGTGGCAAGCCTTGCAACCATCCGCATCGCCTTCCCCGAAGCCAAGACTGCCGAGCTGAATTCCGAGTATGGTATTACGCTCAAGGACAGCAAGTATGCTTATAATCAGCGTCCGAAGGCCGTTACTCCGGTTACTGCCGATTATCCCACTTTTGATCTCGAGTTTGACCCCGCACCCACGGCCGACGGCGTATATACGCTGAGCATCATGACCTATGCGTTCGGGCTCGACGGATATCAGCAGCTCGCCAACAACGTGGACCAGACGTTCACGCTCGACTCCTCGCTGGGCGTTGAGAATGTGGCTGCCGACGGCACCGATGCAGATAAGGAAATCTACAATCTGCAGGGCATCCGCCTGACCGAAAGCTGGGAGGAACTTCCCGCCGGCCTCTACATCCGTGGCGGCAAGAAGGTCGTAAAGCAGTAAGCATTTGATTTCCCGGATATATCCGGAACAACTCTAATAAAAACGGGGCCGTGTTAACCGATTGGTTGACACGGCGCTGTCGTTTTATATCGTCTGTGTTGATTTAGGCTTCGGCGGGAGGATAACCGAAGGTGAGGCCGACCATCATGCGGTTGGAGGTGGGGAGGCTGAGTGCGGCAGAGAAGGCCTTTTCGTCGACCATAAGCCGCTCCACTGCGTTGATGCCCTGCGATGCACAGAAAAGGTAGGCATTTTCAGCGGCAGCACCGGCGTCGAGGTAGGCTGAGGGCATCTTGAATGCTTCTACGAGCGGCGCGAGCTGCGGATCGTCGATTTTGAAGCGGTCGAAGTCGGCGTATATCACTACGCTGAGCGGGGCGGTGGCCACAAATTCCTGGGCGCCGGCCAGGGCGCGGTGATCGCCTTCAAGGCGCGGTTCGAGGGTGGTATTTTCGGGGTTGAAGAGATAGATGCCGTCGGGTCGCACTACGTAGAGGTCGAGGATGTAGAGGCCCATCGATGCGGGCACGGTGCGCTTGCCGTCGGGACGGTTCACGCCATACATGGCCCACAGGAGGTCGGACAGATGCTGGTCGGAGAGTTCGCGCGCGGCGAATTCGCGTGAGGTATGGCGGGCGGCCATGGCGGTCTCGACAGGCGTCGAGGTAGCAGGGCGGGGAAGTCGGATTGTATCCATAATTGTCGTGAGGATTTATAGGTTGTAAGTTCTCGGAAGTCAACAGAAGTCTTCCGAAGTAACAAACACACCCGGAGGGCGGTCGGTTCAGATGGAGTAGAGGAGCGAGTCGATAAGCAGGGGCACGAGCGTGGGGTCGACACCCAGCGCCGTGAGTGTGGGGAGGTCCTGGTTTATGTCGGCTATGAGCGAGTCGATGGCGGTGCGCCTGTTGTAGGGATGTTCGCCGGATGAGGCTGTAGCGGGAGCCTCGGTTCGCATCGATATGTTGAGCGAATAGAAGTTGAGGGCCTCACGCAGGCGCCCTTCGGCCAGGGCGAGATGCCCCATGTTGAGGTAGTCGTCGGCGATAGGGGCGAGGTTGAGCATCACTTTCTCGAAATATTTGTGGGCGCGCTCGAAATCGTGGGAGATAAGGAGCGTCCATGCCAGAGGGCGCAGAGTCTTTTCGGGTTTGCCACCGAGATATTCGGCTTTGAAGAAGGCCTGAAGCGCGCGGTCGTTATCGCCCAGGGCAAGGTGGCAGCGGCCGATTGCAAGAGCTGTGGCCGCTTTTCCGGGTTTGCGGCGCTCAAGTTCGAGATAGCGTTTCAGGGCCTCCGCAGGTTGTCCGTCGGCCAGAAGAAGATGGGCCAGACGTGTCAGCGTCCAGTCGCTTCCGGAGTTGAGCATTTCGGCTCGCAGATAGCAGCGGATTGCCTCGGCCGTATCGCCTGACTTCTGGTAGGCGTAGCCGAGTTTCTGATAGAACTGGTCGTCGGGTGCGAACGAGGAGTCGGCAGCCATAGCCTTGAATGCGTCGATGGCCTGCGGATAGTAGCCGTGGGAGAAATAGAATTCGCCTACCAGCGGCATAATGTCCATGCGGATTACCACCGGTTTGAGGGCGTCGATTTCCACGAGGTTCACGCCTGCGGAGAATGGATTGAAGAATTCACCTTTGCGGCGGAAGAGGCGGAAGAAGCGGAAGGCGTTCTGCACGGTCTTGTTGATGGCATTGGTGCGTGGTTCCCTTACGGAGAGCGATGCGGCCTGGATTTCGGCCAGTTGGTCGCCCTGGGCGCGGAACTGCTGCATCATCATGTCGCGCTGGGCCTGGGGCACCTGCTTGAGCGACAGCATGAATGAGAATTTATCGCTGTCGCAGAGAAATGGCGCCTTGGCGATGATGTCGGCCATGGACTGGTATAGTGCCGCTCCGTCGCCGGCAAATTCAGAGAAGTCGGTATGGAAGGGGAGAAACCATCCGTAGGGATCGTTGAAGAAGGGGAAGGTCTTGAGGTGGGCGAACGTACCCATCATTACGTCGCCACCCTCTTCCTGAATCTCGCTCATCTCCTTGAGCTTGTCGGCGAGGCCGGAGTTTTCGAGCATTTCGCGCCATTCCGGGTTCTCCTCGATTTCCTCCGGATCGAGGCTTTCGAGATTCCCCTGCTTCATCTGCTTGTCGATCTGCGGTTTGAGTTTGAGCATTTCGGGCACTATCTCGTCGGTAATCTTACGCGAGATGCGGTCGGTGTCGATAGTCTTTGCAAACTCGAGGTAGCAGGTGCGGATATCCGACTCAAGGGTGTGGCCGTCGGACAGGAGCACGTCGATGCGTGTGAGCGTTTTGGGTGAGAAGCCACGACGGCGTCCGCGATGCATAAGCAGAAGGGCGCCGACGATTGCCGCAGCCGACAGCCGCTCGACGGCCCCCTCCGGGAGAGCCCCGTTGCGGTCGGGGCGCAGGGAGTCGGCGTAGCAGTCGAGCAGGAGCTGCAGCCGGTGTTCGTCGTAATAGTGAAGGCCGCCGAGGGTGATGGCCCATGCAAGAAGTATGCGGAACTCCAGCGGGAGCGAAGCGTCGGCCAGGGCATTTGCCAGAGCCTCCGTCTGAGCGCCTGAGAGCGGGTGAACGGTCCATACGCGGTTGAATATGCGGCGCTCCAGGCGCTCGCGCTCAGCAAGACGCTCGCGTAGCTTTTCGGAATGGGCACCGCTCACCACGAAGTTGAACATCGACCCTTCGGCCGTGGCTTCGCGGTAGGCCTCGAGCAGCGATGGAATCGAGTCCTGTTGCTGCGTAGCTTCGTAGCGGAGGGTGGAGTAATATAGAGAGGGGGTGTCGCGGCTGAGGTATTCGCGTTCGAGGCGGTCGGTGAGGGCGAGGATGCGGGCACCGAGGTCGCGTGCCATTTCTGCGCGGCCTGGATCGTCGGCGCCTTGCATGGCGTAGTCGAGCATATAGTGGTAGCTCTGCTCGGCGGCGCCAATCTCATTGCCGATTTTTCGGTTGGAGAGCCCGGCGGCAAGCGATGCAACGGTCTCGAAGGCGTCCTTGAGGCGGTTGGAGGCTACGTAGCGCTCGATGCGGGCTCGTGTATCTGAAAATATAGTCTTGTCCATTAAGTCTTATTAAGGCAACAAAAAAGTTGTTATCAGTAGGTGGAGTACCTAATGATAACAACTGTATGCTACAAAAATCTTGCCAAACCTTAGCCGTGTTAACAGCTTTTATGTGGTTTTGCCTGATTTTCGGGATTTTCTGATGCGGGAGCGGAGCTGACGGCGCGCCGGTCAGGGCTTCACCTCGTAGTAGGGTATGTTGACCAGGCGCATGTTGAATTTCAACGCCGAGTAAGGCGGAATGCTTCCTGAGCCGCTTACGCCGTAGGCCAGCTGATAAGGGATGACGACCTGGACGGTGTCGCCCACATGCATCTGCTGCAGGGCAATCTGCCATCCCTGAATCAGACCGCTTACCTTGGCGGTAAGAATCTTGGAGGAGAGATTCTCCGACTTGTCGAAGACGGTGCCGTCGTACAGGCGCCCTTCATAATAGGCCTGTATAGTCGAGGTGAGGTCGGGCACGAGGTTCATGGCCGTCTTGCTGCGGTCGTTGAACCAGTGCATATAGATGGTCTGGCCCTGCGCCCATACCGGCACGATGTCCTCGTAGAAAAGGCCGTCGCCGTCGGGGTCGGTTTTTACGGTTTCCTTGTTGAGCCATGCGATGTTTTCATCGTGCCAGGCCTGGTATTGCTCGAGATTCACCTCGTTGTCGTCGTCGCCTCCGCAGGCTGACAGAAGCGCCAGCGAGACGACTCCGAGCAGATGGAATAATTTTTTCACTTGGGGTGGAGATGTCTGGATGTTGGGGGATTGAATCAGTCGAAGCTCACTTTAGGAGCGTTTTGCGCGCCTTCGTCGGCCTTGAACATATCCTTGCGGTCGAATCCGAAGATTCCGGCCCAGATATTGCCGGGGAAGCGGAGCACTTTGAGATTGTATTTCTCGACAGCCTCGTTGAAGCGCATGCGCTCGGTTGCGATACGGTTTTCGGTGCCTTCAAGCTGCTTCTGCAGATCGAGGAAGTTTTCGTTGGCCTTGAGGTCTGGGTAGGCTTCGGAAACAGCAAGAAGCGATTTCAGGGCACCGGAGAGCTCGTTCTGGGCCTGCTGGAAGCGGGCCATGTTTTCGGGAGTGAGCTCGTCGGCGGTCAGGGTGATGGAGCCGGCTTTAGCGCGGGCTTCGGTCACCTTCTCCAGTGTGCCGCTTTCGTGGGCGGCATAACCCTTGACGGTGCTTACAAGGTTGGGAATGAGGTCGGAGCGACGCTGATACTGGCTCTCAACCTGGCCCCATTGCTTGCTTACTGCCTGATCGGCGTCGACCATGCCGTTGTAGCTTGAGCAGCCGCCGGCGAAAAGCAGGATTACGATAAGGAGAATGGCTCCTATGGTAATGGTTTTGGTGTTCATTTTCAATGTATGTTTAGAGAGATGGTAAAATCTTATAATTCAGGCCTCAGGGTTCAGCCGAGCTTGCGCAGGAGCGAGTTGAGGCTTACGCGGTCGTGGATAAGGGCGTGGAGGTCGGAGATGGCCACGCGTTTCTGCTCCATCGAGTCGCGTTCGCGCAGGGTTACGGTATTGTCCTCAAGTGTCTGATGGTCTACTGTGATGCAGAAGGGGGTACCGATGGCGTCCTGGCGGCGGTAGCGTTTGCCGATGGAGTCCTTCTCCTCGTAGTGGGTGTTGAAGTCGAACTTGAGGTCGTTGACTATTTCGCGGGCCTTTTCGGGGAGGCCGTCCTTGCGCACGAGCGGCATTACGGCGCATTTCACGGGAGCGAGGGCTTCGGGAAGATGGAGCACCACGCGGGTCTCGCCGCCTTCGAGAGTCTGCTCCTCATAGCTCGAGCAGAGCACGGAGAGGAACATGCGGTCAACACCGATCGAGGTCTCGATTACGTAGGGGATATAGCTTTCGTTGAGCTCAGGGTCGAAATACTGTATCTTCTTGCCCGAGAATTTCTCATGCTGCGAGAGGTCGAAATTGGTGCGTGAGTGGATGCCTTCCACTTCCTTGAATCCGAAGGGCATCTGGAATTCGATGTCGGTGGCAGCGTTGGCATAGTGGGCCAGCTTCTCGTGGTCGTGGTAGCGGTATTTTTCGTCGCCGAGGCCGAGGGCCTTGTGCCATTTCAGGCGAGTCTCCTTCCATTTCTTAAACCATTCGAGCTCGGAGCCGGGGCGAACGAAGAACTGCATTTCCATCTGCTCGAACTCGCGCATGCGGAATATGAACTGACGGGCCACGATCTCGTTACGGAACGCCTTGCCTATCTGCGCTATACCGAACGGGAGTTTCATGCGTCCCGTTTTCTGCACATTGAGGTAGTTGACGAATATGCCCTGCGCCGTCTCGGGACGGAGGTAGATGGTGTTGGCACCCTCGGCCGTCGATCCCATCTGCGTCGAGAACATGAGGTTGAACTGGCGCACGTCGGTCCAGTTGCGCGTACCCGATATGGGGCACGCTATCTCGCAGTCGAGGATGATCTGCCGCAGCTCCGCGAGGTCATTGGCGTTCATCGCATCGGCGAAACGCTTGTGCACGGCGTCGCGTTTGGCCGCGGTCTCCTGCACTCGGGGCGACGTCGAACGGTACTGCGCCTCGTCGAACGACTCGCCGAAACGCTTGCGGGCCTTCTCCACCTCCTTCTCGATCTTCTCGTCCTGCTTGGCGATCCAGTCCTCGATGAGCACGTCGGCTCTGTAACGCTTCTTCGAATCCTTGTTGTCGATCAACGGATCGTTGAAAGCGGCCACGTGGCCCGAAGCCTCCCAGGTCTTGGGGTGCATGAATATGGCGGCATCGATACCCACGATGTTCTCGTGCAGCTTGACCATCGAATCCCACCAATAGCGTTTGATGTTATTCTTCAGCTCCACGCCGTTCTGGCCGTAATCGTACACGGCTCCCAGACCGTCGTATATTTCGCTCGACGGGAATACGAATCCGTACTCCTTGCAGTGAGCGACCAACTTTTTGAACAACTCTTCCTGTGTCATTTTCGAATCGACTTTATGGTTTCTTATAATCGGCAAAGATATGAATTTTTCGGCAAACATGATCCTAATGCCGCCGATTTCGACCAATTACAGCAACGACATGCGGCGGAACGAAAATTCGCCCTCGCGCGAGATGATGATGTGGTCGAGCAGACGTATGTCGAACAGCGCTGCGGCATCGCGCACCTTTTCGGTCAGCGTCTTGTCGGCGGCGCTCGGCTCGGCGGCTCCCGACGGGTGGTTGTGCACCATGATTATCTGCGTCGAGAGCAGCTCCAGCGCGCGTTTCACTATCAATCGGTGGTCGACGACCGTGGCCTGCACGCCGCCCTGACTCACGCGGCGCCGTTCGAGCAGACGGTTCGACGAGGTGAGGTACAGCACCCAACATTCCTCGTGCCGCATCGCCTCGAACACGGGACGCATGAGCCGCACCACATCGGCGTCGGCGGATATGCACTCCACATCCCGCTCGGCCGATGCCGCCACGCGCCGCCCCAGTTCGGCCGCGAGCGACAGACGTTCGGCGCGACGAAGCCCCAGCCCCTCGGCCATGCGCAGCCGCCCGAGATCGGCGCGGGCCACCGACGCGAGCGAACCTCCTGCCGCGGCGAGCAGCCTCTCGGCCGTGACGGACGGATCGCGCGGATCGTCGGGCGACTCGATCAACAGAGCCAGCAGTTCGGCATCGGAGAGCGACGCGGCACCCCGAGACATCAACTTATCGTGCAGGTTCTTCATCGGCGATCGGATGATTAAATGGTATTGAATATTACGCGACTCTTTAGAGTCGTGCGGGCCGCAGCCTCGCCCCGCGAAGGCCCGCTATTCGCATACGCTCATATGCGTGCTTCGCAGGCTGCTGCCCGATCTCAGGTTATTCCGCCTCCTTCTTTTCCGACATGCTGTCGAAACGGTCCAGCAGCTTGGCGCAATCCTCGTCGCTGAAACCCTGCGACACGGAGTACGAGGCGCGCTGTTCGGCCTCCTTCTTCGAGTCGCCCGCGCCGTAACCCGCCTCGATATTGTCTATCAACACCTTGCAGTAGAAAAACGGATGCGCCGACGAATAGGTGCGGTCGTGCTCGGTGCAGAAACGTATCGTGTGGTGATTCTTCTGGCACCACTCTATAAGGCGGCTCTTGAAGTCGGTCTCCTCCTCGATCAACGTGTCGACCTTGAGGTGATCGACGAATATGCGGTTTATCAACAGTCGGTTGACGAACTCGTACCCCTGGTCGAGATACACGGCGCCCATCATGGCCTCGAAGGCGTCGCCGTAGATGTGTTTCTGCGACACGCCGCCCGAATGGTGCACTATGACATGCTCGTCGAGTCCTATGCGCTTGGCCACCTCGTTCAGAGCCGCTCGCGACACCATCTTCGAACGCAGCTGCGTCAGGAAGCCCTCGTTCTTGTCGGGGAACTCTATGAAAAGGTAGTCCGAAGTGACGCTCTCTATCACGGCGTCGCCCAGAAACTCCAGGCGTTCGTTGTTTATCTGACGTCCGTCGTCGAGCGTCACCGACGCCGATTTGTGGATCAGAGCCAGTTTGTAAAGTTCTATATTGTGAGGTATGATTCCGAGCATGTCGTCGATAGCGGCATAGAACACCTTGTCTTTGCCGAAATTACGACGCAACGGGCGCAGAATGAAATCTATCACAACGAATAAGGTATTAAATCTTACGGAAAATGATCGAGGAGTTGTGGCCTCCGAATCCGAAAGTGTTGCTCAGCGCACACTTCACCTCGCGACGCTGCGCCCCGCCGATCGTGAGATTCAGGCGCGGGTCTATCGCGGGATCGAGGTTCTCGACATTTATCGTGGGCGGAATCACCCCGCGCGTTATGGCCATCACGCAGGCCAGCGCCTCGATGGCCGCCGTACCTCCCAGCAGATGGCCTGTCATCGATTTTGTCGACGATATATTCAACTCATAGGCGTGCTCGCCGAACAGCGCCTCTATGGCCTTTATCTCGGCCAGATCGCCCAGCGGAGTGGACGTGCCGTGGGCATTGATGTAGTCGACGTCGGTCGGCTCGATGCCCGCGTCGCGTATGGCTTCGCGCATCGACATCATGGCCCCCTTGCCCTCGGGATGGGGAGCCGTCATGTGATATGCGTCGGCCGACATTCCGCCGCCCGCCACCTCGCAGTATATCTTCGCACCTCGCGCCAACGCGTGCTCCAGCTCTTCGAACACCAGCGCTCCGCCGCCCTCGCCTATGACGAAGCCGTCGCGGTCGGCGTCGAACGGACGCGACGCATGCTCGGGGTCGTCGTTGCGGGTCGACAAGGCCTGCATGGCGCAGAAACTGCCCACACCCGGGTCGTTGATCGGAGCCTCCGAACCTCCCGTGACCATCAGATCGGCCTTACCCCACCGTATGAGGTTCATGGCGTCGATCATGGCATGGTTCGACGAGGCGCAGGCCGACACGGTGCAATAGTTCGGCCCCATGAAGCCGTATTTGATGGATATGAATCCCGCGGCGAGATCCGCCACCATGCGGGGAACGAAAAAAGGGCTGAATCGAGGGATGAAACCTCCCTCGATGTAGCCCTTGCTCTCTTCGTAGAACGTAGTCGTTCCACCCGTACCCGAACCCCAGACCACGCCCGCCCTTTCGGGATCGACGCCCTCTGCCGATGCGTCGCGTATGGCCTCGTCGGCCGATATCATGGCGTACTGCGCGAAGAGGTCGTATTTGCGCACCTCCTTGCGGTCGAAATAACGGGTTCGATCGTACTCTTTTACTTCGCAGGCGAAACGGGTTCTCAGCCTCGAGGCGTCGAATCGGGTTATCGGAGCAGCCGCGCTCACTCCGTTTTCGAGATTTCGGAAATACTCCTCCACGGAGTTTCCCGACGGATTGATCGTGCCTATGCCCGTAACGACGACTCTCCTTCCTGTCATAAGATGCGGCACCCGCGCGCCGTGCGAATTATAATGGTGTCAAAATTATTTCTTGTGTGCCTCCACGTATGCGATAGCGTCGCCCACGGTGGTGATCTTCTCTGCGTCCTCGTCGGGGATCTGGATGTCGAATGCTTTCTCAAACTCCATGATCAACTCCACGGTGTCGAGAGAATCCGCGCCCAGATGAGCGGTGAAACTTGCTTCGGGTACTACCTCAGACTCCTTAACGCCCAACTTGTCAACGATGATCTCGACAACTTTTGACTGAACTTCTGACATAACTTTGAAATTTTTAGTTTAACAATTTTAATTATCGATTGGTTTCAATCTTTCGCAATTCTTCGCAAAAGTAACACTTTTTTTATTAATTTTGGCATCGGGACGGAAATATTTACCCCGAAACGGTGCACCATCCCGACTAACACACTATAAAATAACCCGTTATGAATCTTCTGCTGATATCCAATTCCACCAACGCAGGCGAAGAATACCTGCAATATCCCATCCGCCGCATAGGCGCTTTTCTCGCGGGCGTAGAAGAAGTTGCGTTCGTGCCCTACGCCGCCGTGACCTTCTCCTTCGACGCCTACGAGGCCAAAGTGGCGGCGCGGTTCGAACAGATAGGGGTCAGGGTACGCTCGGTGCACCGCGAAAGCGATCCGTGCGAGGCCATACGCCGCGCGCAGGCGGTGTGTGTCGGCGGCGGCAACACCTTCGCGCTGGCGAAGAAGATGCAGGAGCAGGGGCTCATGCGGGCCATACGCGACAAGATCGCCACTGGCACGCCCTACGTGGGATGGTCGGCGGGCAGCAACGTGGCATGCCCCACCATCTGCACCACCAACGACATGCCCATAGTGCAACCCGAGTCGTTCGAGGCCATAGGCGCCGTGAAGTTCCAGATCAACCCGCACTATCTCGACGCCAACCCCGAGGGGCATGCGGGCGAGACGCGCGAGCAGCGCATCCTGGAATACATCGAGGCCAACCCCGACCGCTGGGTGGCGGGGCTGCGCGAGGGGTGCATGCTCCACCTGCACGACGGGCGGATGGATCTCATCGGCCCACGCCCCATGCGCATGTTCAGGAAGGGCACGGAGACATTCGAGTTGAACGAGGGCGACGACCTGAGCTTCCTGTTGTAGTTCGGAAAATCCGTATATTAAAATAGGTATTCGAAATACCGCCTGCCCAATGAACACCCAATCGATCACGGGACGACGCGGCGAGGATATCGCCGTGCGGTATCTCCGCGACAACGGATTCCTGATCCGCGACAGAAACTGGCGCTCGGGACGCTACGAGATCGACATTGTAGCCGAAAAATCGGGCGTCGTGCACATCGTCGAGGTCAAGACCCGTCGGGCCGGTGCCTTGGCGCCTCCCGAATCGGCCGTCACGCCGTCGAAGCGCACGGCCATGCGTCGGGCGGCCGAAGCCTACATGGCTCAAAGGGTTGTGTGCGGCGAGGCGGTGCTGGACCTGCTGGCTGTCGACATATTCCCCGATGGTTCATATGATGTCAGATATATCCCCAATGCTGTCGAAATAGGATGGTAATTTGGAGGGTTGAATAAAAAAACATACCTTTGTCGCGCAAAATCACGACTGTGACATTTATGCTTCTCTATAATTTTTGTGTAGCCGTATACGCACGCCTCATCGCGCTCGCTTCGCTGTGGAACCCCAAGGCGAAGTTGTGGACGACGGGACGAAAAGCCATCTTCGAGCGAATGGCCCGCGCCATATCGCCGTCCGACAGAGTCGTGTGGATACATGTCGCATCGTTGGGCGAGTTCGAGCAGGGGCGCCCCGTCATGGAGCAGATACGAAAGCAGTACCCCGAATTCAAGATCCTTCTCACCTTTTTCTCGCCTTCGGGCTACGAAGTGCGCAAAAACTACGACGGCGCCGACTACATATTCTACATGCCGATCGACACCCCGCGCAACGTCAGACGATTCCTCGACATAGCCCATCCCGAAATAGCCGTGTTCGTAAAGTACGAGTTCTGGCTCAACTACCTGCTCAATCTCAAGGCCCGCGGCGTGAAGACCTACGTCATATCGTCCATTTTCCGCCGCAACTCCATATTTTTCCGCCGCTACGGGTTCCTGTGGCGCCGCGCCCTCCGCGCTTTCGACCGCATATTCGTGCAGAACGACGAGTCGCGCGAGCTGCTGCACGAAATAGGGTTCGACAACGTGATCGTGGCGGGCGACACCCGTTTCGACCGCGTGGCGGCGATAGCCGATGCCGTGAAACGCATCGATGCCATTGAGACCTTCAAGGGCGACTCCCCGCTGTTCATCGCGGGATCGACCTGGAAGCCCGACGAGGACATACTCCTGCCCCTCATCGACGCAAATCCGCAGATAAAGTTCGTCATCGCCCCCCACGAGATGGACGAAGCCCGCATAAACCGCATAATCGACGAGGTGCACGGCGGTGCCGTGCGCTACACGCAATGCGACGCCCGCACGCTTGCGGGAAGCCGAGTGCTGATACTCGACACCGTGGGCATCCTCGCGTCGGTCTACCGCTACGCATCGTGGGCCTACATAGGCGGAGGCTTCGGCGTGGGCATACACAACACGCTGGAGGCCGCCACATTCGCGCTGCCCATAGCCTTCGGCCCCAACTACGACAAGTTCAAGGAGGCACGCGACATGGTGGCCATAGGTGCCGCCACCAAGGTCGAGTCGGCCGAGGAACTCAAACGATGGTTCGCCCCCCTGCGCGACGACAACAATCTGCGCGCCAGAGTAAGTTCCGCAGCCAAGGAGTATGCGGTGAAGAACCAAGGCGCCACGTCGCTCATCATGAAGGTCGCATTCAACGACTGAATCCGCCGCGCAGACCGACCATAACGCATCGCGCACTCTCCCCCGCCCCGCTTTTCGTTCCCTTTGCCGCCCGCATCATCGGCGCGCGCATCCGAGGTTTTGTTTCGAAACAACATTTCATTTTATCACCTCGATCGCCCCTTTCAGGTTTCGTTTCAAAACCCACCGAAATTACACATTCATCTAAATTACAACATCTTACAAGAAGAGGGCCGTTTTTAATATTTTTGAAACAGCAAAATTACCCGCCTAAAGTTGCGCAATAAAAAATATTTCTCTAATTTTAATCCCTGAATAAGCGAAGTACCCGAATCGACTGAAAATAACGAAATAAACTATTAAAACCAAACTGTCTATGAAAAAAAGAACTTTCCTTCTTAATCTGTTCATGGCCATATCGGCAATCGCGCTCGTCGCCTGCAACGACGACGATGCGGATTATGTGCAGCCGACCGTGACCATCGAAGGCGCCGACGAGTTCGGGGCCCGCAAGTTGGAGTTCACTAATAAGTCCGAGACTCAGCAGATCGAGATTACGGCCAACGACGACTGGTTCATCCGTATCCCCGAGGCTGCCGAATCGTGGCTGACCGTTACGCCCCGCGAAGGCAAGGGGGGGGGCCCCATCACGATCGACGTCGATGTCGCGGCCAACGACAAGACCGATGACCGCAAGGCGACTTTGGCTCTGGTGTGCAACAAGATCGAGCAGAAGGCGCTTCTCACCGTCGAGCAGGAGAAGAAATACCTGCTCACGGTCCAATCGAACCGCAACATGATAAACAAGGACGGCGGCGCGATCGTCATATCGGTCAACACCAATGCCGACTGGAGCTACGAGATCGACGAGGCGGGCAAGACATGGCTTACGGAGAACCGAGCCGAATCGAGCAGCAGCCGACTCGCCCTCACCGCAACGGAGCTCGACGAGGAGGTGCGTACCGCAGCCATCACTTTTACCTGCGCCAAGCAGGCCGATCTGAAGGCGGTAGTGAACCTGACTCAAAAGGATATGGAGCTTCTTGCCAACAAGAACAAGGCATATTTCGCTGCCAACGGCGGCGAAGTTTATCTCGATGTCACCACCACCAACGTGGACGAATGGGACGTCGAGAAGCCGAAGGATTCTTGGGTGACGGCCGTAAAGGAGGGCGACAAGGTGAAACTCACCGTTGCGGCATTCGGCAAGGAGCGCCGCGAAGCCACCGTCAACCTCGTCACGCCCGTCGATGCAAGCATGGTATTCCCCATCACCGTCATTCAGCGCGCCACCCCGGGCGGCCCCGTAGCCGATATCCTCGACGTGGTGTTCGATGAGGATGGTTCAGCTCGCGATATTTCAGCGGCAGGCAATACGGTGAAATACGTTGCGGGCAGCGCATGCACTTTGAGTTGGAACGACGTGTATCTGAAATACGTTCCCTCGTTCTCGCACAAACAGGGAGTCAGCGGCATAACCTCGGGATTCTACCGCATAGAATACACCGACGCCATGATGTCGGCACTGGACGACGGATACACCATGGAGGCCCTGATAAAGCCCGGCAAGGCGCCCAACGGTTCGGAGATCAAGGCATTCTCTGCAACCACAAGCGGCGGTATGGCCATCATGATCGCCAACTCGACACGCGGCAAGGGTCTCGAATTTATCCAGCACAACGGAAGCGCATGGTGCTTCGCAAGCACGGATATCATCCCCGATCCCGATGTCTACTACCATGTGGTAGGAGTTTGGGACAAGGCCGCAGGCAAGATCCACTGCTACGTCAACGGCGAACTGAAAAAGAGTGTCGACTGCAACGGCATCAAGCACATGGTCGTTGGAACGAACCGTGTCCGCGCATTCTGCATCGGAGGTAACACGCAGTCGAATACGCAGCTGAACGGCGCATGGAACGGCGATGTGGCCATAGCCCGCATCTACGACGATCCTTTGACCGCCGATGAGATCAAGGAGCTTTACGAGAACGTAAAGGAGTAACCGTTCTCCATAAAATGCAACCACCCGCCCGACATTCATGGTCGGGCGGGTGGTTTTTTATCGTTCCAGCCTCGGCTCCCCGCGCGAAGTACAGCAGCAGCCAACGACGGCAGGAGCACACGAACCACGGTTGGGCAGCAATCCGCCGAACGAGCCTCGGCCGCGCGCTCCGAGCAGGCAGCTCTACCGACAAAAAAACTATCGCCCGACGCAGGTTCGGGCGATAGTTTTTTGCAGACTGCGCGTGCGCTACTTCTGGTTCAGAGCCGCGTGCGCCGCCGCCAGACGTGCTATGGGCACGCGGAAAGGCGAACAGCTTACGTAGTTCAGACCCGCATAGTGGCAGAACTCCACCGACGAGGGCTCGCCGCCGTGCTCGCCGCAGATACCGCACTTCAGATCGGGACGCGTGCCGCGGCCCTTGAACACGGCCTCGCGGATGAGCTGACCCACGCCGTTGCGGTCGAGGATCTGGAACGGATCGTTCTTCAGAATGCCCTTGTCCAGGTACGTGGGCAGGAACTTGGCTATATCGTCGCGCGAGAATCCCAGCGTCATCTGCGTCAGGTCGTTGGTACCGAACGAGAAGAACTCGGCGACCTCGGCTATCTGGTTGGCCGTAACGGCTGCGCGCGGCACCTCGATCATCGTACCCACCAGATAGTCGATACGGTCGTTGCGCTCGGCGAATACGGCGTTGGCCGTTCTGTCGATCACCTCCTTCTGGTAACGCAGCTCCTTGTGGTTGCCCACCAGCGGCACCATGATCTCCACCTTGACGGGCATGCCCGAGGCGTGCACGTTCATGGCAGCCTCGATGATGGCGCGGGCCTGCATCTCGGTGATCTCGGGATAGGTGTTGCCCAGACGGCAGCCGCGGTGTCCCAGCATGGGGTTCACCTCGCTCAGGTACTCCACCTTGGCGGCGATCTTCTCGAACGGAACGTTTATCTCCTCGGCCAGCTCGCGCTGCTCCTTTTCGGTGTGGGGAACGAACTCGTGCAAGGGGGGATCGAGCAGACGGATAATCACGGGATAGCCGTTCATGGCCTTGAACAGACCCTCGAAATCCCCGCGCTGCATGGGCAGCAGCTTGGCTAAAGCCACGCGGCGGCCCGCCTCGTCGTCGGCCAGAATCATCTCGCGCACGGCCTTGATGCGGTCGCCCTCGAAGAACATGTGCTCGGTACGGCAGAGTCCTATACCCTCGGCGCCGAACGCGAATGCCTGCGCGGCATCGCGCGGAGTATCGGCATTGGCACGCACCTTCATGGTGGCGTACTTGCCCGCCAACTCCATCAACTGACCGAAGTCACCGCTCAGATCGGCATCCTTGGTAGCCACCTGACCGAGGTAAACCTCGCCCGTCGAGCCGTTGAGCGAGATCCAGTCGCCCTCCTTTATGGTATATCCGTTGACCTTGATGGTGCGGGCCTTGTAATCGATCTCCAGCTCGCCTGCGCCCGACACGCAGCACTTGCCCATACCGCGGGCCACCACTGCGGCGTGCGAGGTCATGCCGCCGCGCGCGGTGAGGATACCCGCAGCGTCGAGCATACCCTTCAAGTCCTCGGGCGAAGTCTCGATACGCACCAGCACGGCCTTCTGACCCGTCGCGGCCAGCACCTTCTCGGCATCCTCGGCGAAGAACACCACGGGACCCGTGGCGGCACCCGGCGATGCGGGCAGACCCTTCACCACGACCTTGGCATTCTTGATGGCCGTCTTGTCGAACACGGGGTGAAGCAGCTCGTCGAGCTTGGCGGGCTCGCAGCGGAGCACGGCGGTCTTCTCGTCGATCAGACCCTCGCGGAGCATGTCCATGGCGATCTTGA
>ERZ827168.1092-NODE-1092-length-39470-cov-6.635875_pt1 | contig 39470 bp, 28 predicted proteins | sample MGYA00519868_ERZ827168 | MGnify/ENA primary metagenome ERZ827168 (study PRJEB31778, sample SAMEA3449271) | human gut metagenome | biome: human gut; feature: human-associated habitat; material: faeces | place: United Kingdom | collected 2010/2012 ...
GATCGCTTTTCCGTATACGAAGTGCAAGTTCGCTGGCTTTCTGACGGATGCCCATGGGATAAAGGATACGGTTGGTTTTTAATGCACCAATCGTATAAAATCCTTTTTTCAGGAAGCTTTTCATGAGGTCCACGGACGTATACCAGCTGTCACAGAGAAAGTAGGAAACCACCGGGGCTTCCGGCAGTTCCGCGGCGATATCCTGTACGATTTTAATTTTTGATTTTGTCTTATCGTATAGGATGACCGCATAGTTCAATGTGATTCCATTGCAGGAAAGCATGACGGAAACAACCTGGTGTCCATAATCCTGCCGGCCTTTCAGGTGCGATTGATGAAAATACGCAGCTTCGATGGGATGCAGGGCCTGTGACGAGGGCTTGACATGAGAAGCAATTGTATCATCTACAATGCAGAAAACAGGCTGGCCAGAAGAACGGGCCTACTGATAAATCAGTTCGACAATGCTGCTTTTCAGAGCTTTTTGCAATGCAGAATCGTTCCATTTTCCGTGATTCAGAAAATAAGCTACCGTTGTTCTGTGATGCTGGCTGACAATAGAAAAATCAACGGTTTTACCGCGGTATCCACGGAGAAAGACAGAAATAATAATGGTCATTAAATGTTGGAGATAAATATCCGACAAAAAATGATGGAGTTTTAAAGCTTTTAGGTAATTGTAAATTTTATTGGAATGATGTATAATATTTGCAACAGGAACCCCCTTGTTTGCGTGAGTAGGTTGATGTTCGCACTTCAATTATACATCATTCAGCAGAGGGTGTCTTTAGTTTGTGCAAAATTTAGGATTTGCTCATTTATAGTTGATAAAATAAAAGGAATAAGTTTGCGAGTTTTTGCTTACAAACATATTATATGAGGAGAGAGTAAAAAATAATGAACAAAAAATTTATTCGAAAAATCAAGGAAAAAATAAAAATTTATTTTTATAATTCGGGATATTATTTTTTAAAAAGATGCTTATTAAGTCAAAAAAAAAATTTCAATACGATGAATGAAAAAGTAAAAATGTGTTTTATTATTCAGAGGATAGAGATATTTCCATCGGTGCAATCAATCTTTGAATATATGTGTTTAGATGCAAGATATGATGTAACATTACTTGTATTACCGAGGTTTGACCATGCTACAAATAAAATAAATGTTAATACTATTGAGCAAAATTTAAAATTTGCTTCGCAAATTGCTAATGGTGCAGAAGTGATAAATTCATATGATGATCAAAAAAAGAAATTCAAAAGACTGGAGGATTATAAATTCGATTTTATTTTTCTTGGTTTACCTTACCAAAGAGAATATCCTATGGAATATAAATTTGCAAATTTATCAAAGATTTCAAGAGTATGTTATGTTCCGTATGGATCGAGTTATGCTGACGGGAAAGAAATGATTAGGACTTCATTTACAACACAATTACTTACTTTTGTAGATTATATTTTTTGCGATTGTATTAAAACCTATAAATATTGTCAGTCGAAATTAAAATATTGTCAAAATGCAGATGGAAAGAGAATAGTTTATAATATTGGTTATCCACGATTTGATTTGATAACATACGATGAAAGAAAAGGTAAAAAAAATAAAACTTTTTTGTGGATTCCTAGATGGACGACACCTGCAGATGATAATGAAAAAAGTACATTTTTAATGTATAAAGATTTTCTTTTGAATTACTTTTCAAACAACGCAGAACTCAGCTTAATTATTCGTCCACATCCGTTAATGTTTGATAATTATATAAAAAAAGGATATTTAACGAGAGAAGATGTTGAAAAATATAAAAATCAAGTAAAATCTTTAAAAAATGTTATGTTTGATGAAAACTGTTCATACAGATCTTCTTTTGTCCAATCGGATTGTTTAATTGCTGATTATAGTTCGATTGTAATAGAGTTTTTACTTATGGGAAAACCGGTTATATATTTGTCTGATGTAAGAAAAATTGAAACTACAATTGCAAACGCGTTTTATGTAAGCAAGAATGTGCAGGAAACAAAAGAATATATAAAACAACTAGCAAAAGGTGAGGATGGGAAAAGGCAAAATAGATTAGATGTTTTGAAAGCAACTATTTATAAAAAAGGAACTTGTAAAAGAATTGCTGATGTTTTAAATAAAATATGAAATTTTTGGAAAATATCCGAAAAAGACTTGCCCATCTGATACGGATTGTGTATTATGATAGGTGTGTCTAAAGAACGGGATGTACTCTCGAATAACAGGAGGAAAGAAAATGTTTTTAGCAACAACAACAGCAGCAAACGGCGGTGTGATGAGCACTGGTATGTTAATTATGTGGCTGGTCATCATGTTCGGTATGATGTATTTCTTAATGATCCGTCCGCAGAAGAAAGAACAGAAAAAACTGCAGGCAATGCTGAATGACCTTGCAGTCGGAGATGCAGTCGTAACGACAAGCGGTTTCTACGGCGTAGTCATCGATATCACAGATGATGATGTCATCGTAGAGTTCGGAAACAACAAAAACTGCCGTATCCCGATGCGCAAAACAGCGATCACAGAGGTTGAAAAACCGGAAACAGCAGTCGTTGAAGAGAAAACAGAGAAGAAAAAATAAACATGATCTAGGTATGTAAAAAGCGCAGGTATTCAAAAAAAGGATGAGTACCTGTGCTTTTTTGCCCATTAGAGATTTTATGGAATTTTCCTGTAGAGTAAAAAGCCTTCCGGACCGGATTGCCCCTGCGGCGAGACCGGGGGAAAAGAGGGAAAAATGCCGCGTAATTTTCTTTTAAACAGCAAAAAAGCAAAAAGATTATTGCATTTCGTTAGGAATAAAGAAATTTCGTGTTGAAATTACGGCGATAATAGCGTATAATTTAGAAATGCTATAGACACAGAGAAAATAGAACGGTTTTTCAGCCGGAAGAAAAGAGGGAGAAAGATATGGAATACCGTATTGGATTAATTCACGGTGACGGAATCGGACCGGAAATTGTAGATGAGGCAAAAAAGGTTCTGGACGCCGTCTGCGAGAAATATGGACATAAGTTTGAATATACCAACCTTCTGCTGGGCGGAGCCTCCATCGATGTGCACGGCGTGCCGCTGACAGATGAAACCATAGAAGAAGCAAAAAAATGTGACGCTGTTCTGATGGGCTCCATCGGAGGAGATGCCAAGACCTCCCCATGGTACAAATTAAGCCCGGATAAGCGCCCGGAGGCCGGACTTTTAAAAATCCGGAAATCGTTAGGCCTGTTTGCAAACCTGCGCCCGGCGTACCTGTATCAGGAATTAAAGGATGCCTGCCCGTTAAAAGAAGAAATTATCGGTGAGGGCTTTGACATGCTGATCATGCGTGAGCTGACCGGCGGCCTGTATTTCGGAGAGCGCAGCACCGTAGAAGAGAACGGCATCAAAAAAGCAACGGATACCCTGACTTACAGCGAGCCTGAAATCCGCCGTATTGCAATCCGTGCCTTCGACATCGCCAGAAAGAGAAAGAAAAAAGTAACAAGTGTAGATAAAGCAAATGTTCTCGACTCCTCCCGTCTGTGGAGAGCTGTTGTGGAGGACGTTGCAAAAGATTATCCGGACGTTACGTTAGAGCATATGCTGGTTGATAACTGTGCAATGCAGATTGTTCACAATCCGTGCCAGTTTGACGTGGTTCTGACGGAAAACATGTTCGGAGATATCCTTTCCGATGAGGCAAGTATGGTGGCAGGTTCCATCGGAATGCTTTCTTCCGCCAGCCTGAATGAGACAAAATTCGGTCTGTACGAGCCAAGCCACGGCTCCGCACCGGACATCGCAGGAAAAAACATTGCAAACCCGATTGCAACGGTTCTGTCCGCAGCCATGATGCTCCGCTACTCTCTGGATCTCGATAAAGAGGCAGAGGCAGTAGAAAATGCTGTACAGAAAATCTTAAAAGACGGATACCGCACCGTAGACATCATGTCCGAGGGATGCACTAAAGTTTCCACCTCCGAAATGGGAGATCTGCTGGTAAAAGCACTGGAGTGAGGCTTGCAGATTGCGGAAATGGTTTTTCAGACACACTCTAGCATAAAACTGTAAGATAAGAAAAGAGGAAAAGATCATGAGAAGTGATGCTGTAAAAAAAGGAATCGCACAGGCACCGCAGCGTTCTCTGATGCGTGCGCTGGGTCTGACCGAAGAAGAGATGAAAAAACCGCTCGTAGGAATCGTAAGCTCCTACAATGAGATTGTACCGGGCCACATGAACCTGGATAAAATTACAGAGGCTGTAAAAATGGGCGTTGCCATGGCAGGCGGAACACCGATCGTGTTCCCGGCCATCGCAGTCTGTGACGGTATCGCCATGGGCCACATCGGAATGAAATATTCCCTCGTTACCCGTGACCTGATCGCCGATTCCACCGAGTGTATGGCAATGGCACATCAGTTTGATGCCCTGGTATGTATCCCGAACTGTGATAAAAACGTACCTGGTCTTCTGATGGCAGCAGCAAGAGTCAATGTTCCGACCGTATTTGTCAGCGGCGGCCCGATGCTTGCCGGCCACGTAAAAGGCGAGAAGAGAAGTCTTTCGAGCATGTTCGAGGCAGTCGGCTCCTACGCTGCAGGAACCATGACAGAGGAAGACGTCTATGATTTCGAGTGCAATGCGTGCCCGACCTGCGGTTCCTGCTCCGGTATGTACACCGCAAACAGCATGAACTGCCTGACCGAGGTTCTCGGTATGGGCTTAAAAGGCAACGGAACGATTCCGGCCGTATACTCCGAGCGTCTGCGCCTGGCAAAGAGAGCCGGTATGCAGGTTATGGAGCTGTTAAAACAGGATATCCGTCCAAGAGACATCATGACAAAAGAAGCATTCTTAAACGCTCTGACCGTCGATATGGCACTGGGATGTTCCACCAACAGTATGCTGCATCTGCCGGCCATTGCGCATGAGGCAGGCGTAGAGCTGAATCCGGAGATGGCAAACGCCATCAGCGAGAAGACCCCGAACCTCTGCCATCTGGCTCCGGCAGGATACCACTACATCGAGGAGCTGAACGAGGCAGGCGGTGTTTATGCCGTTATGAACGAGCTGAACAAACTGGGTCTGCTGCACACTGAGTGCATGACCGCAACCGGAAAGACCGTAGGGGAGAACATCAAAGGATGTGTCAACAAAAATCCTGAGATCATCCGTCCAGTTGAGAATCCATACAGCAAGACCGGCGGTATCGCCGTTCTGAAAGGAAACCTGGCACCGGATACCGCAGTTGTCAAACGTTCTGCTGTTGTTCCGGAGATGCAGGTTCATGAAGGCCCGGCCAGAGTCTTTGACTGCGAGGAGGATGCCATCGAGGCAATCCGCGGCGGCAAGATCGTGGCAGGCGATGTTGTTGTCATCCGTTATGAGGGACCAAAGGGTGGTCCTGGTATGCGTGAAATGCTGAATCCGACTTCTGCCATTGCAGGTATGGGACTTGGTTCTTCCGTAGCCCTGATCACGGACGGCCGTTTTTCCGGCGCATCCCGCGGTGCGTCCATCGGTCATGTAAGCCCGGAGGCAGCAGAGGGCGGTCCGATCGCACTCGTTGAGGAAGGTGATCTGATCCGTATCAATATTCCGGAGCACAAGCTGGAGGTTGTCGTATCGGACGAAGAGCTGGCACGCAGAAAAGCTGCATGGACTCCGAGAGAACCAAAGGTAACGACAGGCTATCTGAAACGCTACGCAAAGATGGTTTCCAGTGCAAATAAGGGAGCTATTCTGGAGTTCTAATTCAGAAAAACTATGAGAAACACGCTCTGCGAGTTTCTCATAGTTATCGCGGCAGTCGCCAAGGTCTCGTGCAAGCACGGACTTTGGCTCGTTGCCCGCGTAAATCATAAAATCATATCAGCCGTCCGAACGCGCTTTTTCTCGGATGGCTGATTTCATAAACAGATTTCATACACAAAGCGAAAACATAAGGAAGGAATCATACAGACATGGAATTAACTGGATCACAGATTGTTATCGAGTGCCTGAAGGAGCAGGGTGTGGATACCGTGTTCGGCTATCCGGGCGGAACCATTTTAAATATCTATGATGAACTTTACCGTCATCCGGAAATCCACCATATCCTGACCTCACACGAGCAGGGTGCTGCGCATGCGGCGGACGGATATGCGCGTGCTACCGGAAAAACAGGCGTCTGCATGGCTACAAGCGGCCCGGGCGCAACGAATCTTGTCACCGGAATTGCAACCGCCTACATGGATTCTACACCGATGGTAGCGATTACCTGCAACGTAGGAAAGGCACTGCTTGGAAAAGACAGCTTTCAGGAGATTGACATTGCGGGTGTCGCAATGCCGATCACAAAATACAGTGTGATTGTAAAAGATATCACCGTTCTTGCAGATACGCTGCGCCGTGCGTTTACGATCGCAAAGAGCGGAAGACCGGGCCCGGTTCTGGTTGATATTACAAAAGATGTCACAGCGGCAACGTATGAGTACGAGCCGAAGACTCCGGAGAAAATTGAACCGTTTACTGAGAGAATTACAGAAGAAGGCCTGGATCACGTCGTATCCCTGATTCAGGAGTCGAAACGCCCGTATATTTTCGTGGGCGGCGGCAGTATCATCTCCGGCGCGTCCGAGGAAGTGCGCGAACTGGCACACCGCATCCAGGCACCGGTCTGCGACACCCTGATGGGAAAAGGTGCGTTCCCGGGAACGGATGAGCTGTACACCGGCATGCTCGGTATGCACGGAACGAAAACATCGAACTACGGCGTGACAAAGTGCGATCTGCTGATCGTGCTCGGCGCAAGATTCTCCGATCGTGTCACCGGAAACGCTGCAAAATTTGCCAATAACGCAAAAATCGTTCAGATCGATGTGGATGCGGCAGAAATCAACAAGAATGTTGTTGTCGAGTCGAGCATCATCGGAGACGTCAAAGAAGTCTTAAAACGGCTGAATGCGAAGCTGGAGCCGATGCACCATGACGAGTGGATTGCCGAGATCGAGGCGATGAAGGAAAAATTCCCGCTGAAGCATGAGGACGGCCTGACCGGACCGCTCGTCATTGAGGAGATCTACAAGGCAACCGATGGACAGGCTGTCATCACGACCGATGTCGGACAGCATCAGATGTGGGCGGCGCAGTATTACCGCTATACGAGCCCGAGAACGCTTCTGACCTCCGGCGGCCTTGGAACGATGGGCTTCGGCCTTGGAGCGGCCATGGGCGCGAAAATGGGACGCCCGGACAAGACCGTCATCAACATCGCAGGCGACGGCTGTTTCCGTATGAACATGAATGAATTGGCAACGCTTTCCAGACACAACATTCCGATCATCGAGGTTGTTGTCAACAACCACGTACTCGGCATGGTACGCCAGTGGCAGACGCTGTTCTACGGAAAACGGTATTCCAATACCGTTCTCCAGGATCAGGCAGACTTTGTCAAGGTTGCTGAGGCGCTCGGCGTAAAGGGCATCCGCGTGACGAAAAAAGAGGAGATGGGTCCTGCCATCCGTGAGGCAATTGAGGGCGGAAAACCGGCGCTCATCGATGTCTGGATCGACTGCGACGAAAAAGTATTCCCGATGGTACCGGCAGGAGCTCCGATTGAGGATGTCTTCGATGCAGAGGATCTGGCAAAAAAGGAACAAGAAAAGGATTGACAGATTTCTGACAAAGAGGTATCATGGTTTCAACGTGGTAAAGCAATACCGTATTACCGCACGAATCGCACAGATGTGATTACAATGGAAACCATCGGTCTACTATCGGTGGTTTCCTAGTAAGATAAAGTAACACCAGGGGCAAAAGTTCGAAAGTCTGACGCAAGCAAAGCTTACAGGAAGATTTTTGAACTTGGGACCCGTAAAATATGAGTAAGTAGCCATTTTTCGGAGAAAAATGAGCGGAGTACGAATATTTTGCAGATTACGGGAGCACAAAGTGCGGAGTAATCTGGTGCAGAAAAGAGAAACAGGAGGATGAGAAAAATGAGCAGAGTCTATAATTTTTCCGCAGGACCGGCGGTTCTGCCAGAGGAAGTGTTGAAAGAAGCCCAGGAGGAAATGCTGGATTACCGCGGATGCGGCATGTCCGTCATGGAGATGAGCCACCGTTCCAAAGTATTCCAGAATATCATCGATGAGGCAGAAGCAGACCTTCGTGACCTGATGGGAATTCCGTCAAATTACAAAGTTCTGTTTCTTCAGGGCGGTGCCTCCCTGCAGTTTTCCATGATTCCGATGAACCTGATGAAAAACGGTGTCGCTGATTACATCGTAACGGGTCAGTGGGCAAAGAAAGCATATGCAGAGGCGCAGAAATACGGAAAGGCAAACAAAATTGCCTCCTCTGAGGACAAAACATTTTCCTACATCCCGGACTGCAGCGATCTTGCCATCAGCCCGGATGCCGACTATGTTTATATCTGCGAAAACAACACCATTTACGGCACCAAATACAAAAAGCTGCCGAATACCAAGGGTAAAACCCTGGTGGCAGACGTCTCCTCCTGTTTCCTCTCCGAACCTGTCAATGTCTCTGATTACGGCATCATCTACGGCGGTGTCCAGAAAAACATCGGACCTGCCGGAATGGTGATCTCCATTATCCGTGACGATCTGATCACCGACGATGTCCTGCCGGGAACACCGACCATGATGAAATTCAAGACACACGCAGACGCAGGATCCCTGTACAATACACCGAACTGCTACTGCATCTATATGTGCGGCAAGGTATTCAAATGGCTGAAGAAAATGGGCGGCCTGGAAGTTATGAAACAGCGCAACGAAGAAAAAGCAAAACTTCTGTACGATTTCCTGGATCAGAGCAAGCTCTTCAAAGGAACCGTTGTACCGGAAGACCGTTCTCTGATGAACGTTCCGTTTATCACCGGAAATGCAGATCTGGATGCGAAATTCGTCAAAGAGTCCAAAGAAGCCGGACTTGAGAACCTGAAAGGCCATCGCACCGTCGGCGGTATGCGTGCAAGCATCTACAATGCAATGCCGAAAAAAGGCGTAGAAACACTCGTAGCCTTCATGAAAAAGTTCGAGGAGGAAAATCTCTAATGTTTCAGTATCATTGCTTAAATCCGATTGCAGGCGTAGGCCTTGCAAATTTTAATGAAAACTATCAGCAGAGTGAAAGCCTGGAGGGAGCCGATGCGGTTCTCGTCAGAAGTGCAGCCATGCACGGTATGGAGCTGCCGAAAAGTATTCTTGCCGTAGCAAGAGCAGGAGCCGGTGTCAACAACATTCCGCTTGCCGACTGCGCAGAGCAGGGTATCGTGGTCTTCAACACACCGGGAGCCAATGCAAACGGTGTCAAAGAGCTCGTGCTTGCCGGCATGCTGCTGGCATCCCGTGATATCGCAGGCGGTATCGAATGGGTGAAGAGCGACAAAGAAGACGGCGATATCGCAAAGACAGCAGAAAAACAGAAAAAGAAATTTGCCGGCTGTGAGATCAGCGGAAAGAAACTCGGTATCATCGGCCTTGGTGCCATCGGCCAGCTTGTGGCAAATGCAGCCACCCATCTTGGTATGGAAGTATATGGATATGATCCATACATCTCTGTCGATGCAGCATGGAACCTGTCCCGCGACATTCATCACATCCAGAACGTGGAAGATATCTACCGCACCTGTGATTATATCACCATCCACGTGCCGCTTTTGGACAGTACCAAGGGCATGATCAACAAAGCGGCGATCGAAGAGATGAAAGACGGCGTGGTTCTTCTGAACTATGCAAGAGATCTTCTCGTTGACGAGGATGCTGTTCTCGCGGCTTTAAAGGCCGGAAAAATGAAGAAATATGTGACCGACTTTGCAAATCCGAAGGTAGTCGGTGCAGAGGGAACGATCGTTACCCCGCACCTTGGAGCATCCACCAAAGAATCCGAGGACAATTGTGCTGTGATGGCAGTCAAGGAAATCCGTGATTTCCTTGAGAACGGAAACATCAAAAACTCCGTCAACTTCCCGAACTGCAGCATGGGCGTATGCACAGGCGCAGGCCGTGTGACGATCTGCCACAAGAATATCCCAGGTATGCTGGGAGCCTTCACAACCGTTATGGGTAATGCGGATGTCAACATCAGCGATATGACAAACAAAGGTAAAGGCGATTACGCTTACACGATGATGGATCTGGAAAGCGAAGCAACCGAGGAGATAGTAAAAGCCCTCGAAGCAGTTGATGGTGTATTAAAGGTTCGTATCATTAAATAAAGAGAATCAAAGAAAATCAAAAAGTGACAGGAAAAGGCGGTGCCCGAAAACAGGGGTACCGCCTTTTCTTGTCAAGAACGGCAGAAGTTACTGCTGTTTGACTTCCTTTGGGTAAAGAATAGCACAAAAAAGAGAACTGCCCTGGGACAGTTCTCTTTGCCTGTAATGTATGGTTACGAAAAGATTTTCAGATCCGTTTCCAGACGGCTCCGCCGCGTACATCGGTAACTTCAATGCCCTGTGCTTTCAGATCGTCACGGATCTTATCTGCTTCCGCAAAGTTTTTGGCTTTCTTTGCTTCATATCGTTTTAAAACGAGCGCATCAATCTCCGGATCTCCCTCGCCGGTAATCTGATAACCGGATGCAGTGGAAGCGGAAGTTGTCTTTGCGGCCTCTTTTCTCTTTGCTTCTGCATGGGAGAGAAGGGCAAGACCGAGCACCTGATCGAAACTGTCGAGAAGCGCCAGCTTTGCAGCATCATGCATGTCTGCTTTTAACACATCGTACAGCGTTGTGATAGCAAGCGAGGTGTTGAGGTCGGCATCGAGCGCTTTCTGGAATTTCTCTTTTAAAGCAGTCATAGAAGCTTCCTCGGCCGGTCCGTCTTTCGGGTCTAAAGCGGCGATGCGGGCGATCAGCTTGTCATAGGCAATTTTGGCGTTGTCCAGGTTTTCCCAGGTGAAGACAAGCGCCTTACGGTAATGAGACTGGAGGCAGAAGAAACGGTAGACGAGAGGATCATAACCTTTTTCCTCAAGAAGAGAAACGGTTAAAAACTCACCTTTCGATTTCGACATCTTTCCAGTCGATGTATTCAGGTGATGCACATGGAACCACTGCGGGCACCAGGCATGGCCGAGGTAGCTTTCGGACTGTGCGATCTCGTTCGTGTGGTGCGGGAATGCATTGTCTACGCCGCCGCAGTGCAGGTCAAGGTATTCGCCATTGTATTTCATGGAGATACCGGAGCACTCGATGTGCCATCCCGGATAACCGACGCCCCACGGGGAATCCCATTTCAAGGCCTGGTTCTCAAATTTGGATTTCGTAAACCAGAGAACGAAATCATTTTTGTTGCGTTTGTTTGTATCTTCCTCTACGCCTTCACGCACACCGACCGCGAGGTCATCCTCGTCGTGATCGTTGAATACGTAGTAGTGGTCGAGACGGCTGGTGTCAAAGTAAACATTTCCGCCGGCAAAGTAAGCGTAGCCGGTGTCCATCAGTTTTTCAATGATTCTGATATATTCGTCAATGCATCCCGTTGCCGGCTGTACGACATCCGGGCGCTTGATGTTCAGCTTTTTGCAATCCGCAAAGAATGCATCGGTGTAATACTGTGCGATTTCCATGACTGTTTTGTGCTCGCGCTTTGCACCTTTGACCATCTTGTCCTCGCCGGTGTCCGCATCGGAGCTTAAATGGCCGACATCGGTGATGTTCATGACACGGTTGACGTCGTAGCCTTCATAGCGGAGTGCCTTTTCCAGGACATCCTCCATAATATAACTGCGCAGGTTTCCGATGTGCGCAAAATGATAAACGGTAGGTCCGCAGGTGTACATTTCTACACGGCCCGGTGTGTGTGTCAGGAATTCAGCTTTTTTATGGGTTGCAGAATTATAAAGATACATAAAAGAAGTCTCCTTTTTTCTTTTCGTGCGGATACGGATGCAGAAGTGATGATACACAAGAAAGCAAAAAAGCGTCTGCTGTATCCGACAAGGATATCAGAGACGCCGCGTGCGGTGCCTGTTTTCCGTGTACTGCACTGGTTCCTTATTAAAATTAATATTAGCAGGATTTTTTTTTGATGTCAATAGTCCGGAGACTGTCGAAGACAAAAAGTAAGAAAGTGATTTCGGTGTGAGCGGTCTTCATGGAAGGCTTTGCTTTGTAAAAGAAGGAAACGAAAGTAAAAAACGAAAGTAAAAAACAGTATGACGCTCTTAAATAAGAAGAAATGTGATTTTCAGAAGTCTGTTTTTGCGTCCGGCAGGATTCTTTCCCGGAGCAAAATCTGAAACAAATACAAAAAGACAGTGCTGCAGAACGCAAATGGAAAGAAACAATTATTTGTGTAATCTTTTTTTATTCTAAAACCGAAGAATACAGGAAAATAGAAAAACGGCATCAGAACAATACCCAAAAAGAGGAAAATAGAGGATTTTGATTACTTTAAATGCAGTTTATACACTTTTCCCCTGCATCGGATATTGACAAATGGAGCGAGTTCTGGTTATAATGAACCCAGTTGTTTTTGGACAAACGGACAAATGTACGGGCATGAGGGATGAAGAAAACAAATCTTGTTGGACGCATCTCCTTTTTGTACTATTCGTTTTAATGTGGTAAAGTGCCAAAATGAAAAACGGTGGAATGGCGAAGCCGTTCCGGTAAATGTCCGGATGATGCAAAACAACGCGAATCCATGAAAGGAGTTAGGAAGAAATTATGAAAAGAAAAATTGTAAGCGCATTACTTGTTATGAGTATGACTGCAAGCCTGGTTGCCTGTGGAAATTCCGGCAGCGGAAGTTCTGATCCGGCGGATGAGAGTGTAAGCGTAAGCAGCAGCGCATCTTCCGAAAGCGATGCAAGCGCATCTGCAAGCAGTGAGAGTGAAGCCGAGGCAGAGGAATCCGAAATGCCAGAGGGATACGACGAGACCAGCACAGAGCTCTACAATGAGGCACTGGGAGATTTCAACGATGCACTTGCTACTGCAAAGGAAGCAGAAACGGTGGATGAGAGATATGCCCTGATGGCAGTTGCCGAGGGAAAACTGATGGAGTCTGCCATGATGTACCCGCTCACCTCAAGAGGTGGTATGTACGCGATGTACAGAATGGCTCCGCGCACCAAGGACTATACACTTTGGGGAAGCGATAACGACCGTTATCATCAGTATGTTGTAACAACTGACTTTATCAAGGCAGAAGATTACAACGAAATGAGAGCAAAATGGGATGAGCTTAAAGGAACAGGAACCTATGAGAGCTGGGTAAAAGAATATCTGGCAGGAAAAGGTTACACCTTAAAAGACAGCTTCTCCATGCCGTATGCGAGCGATCCGGTAACATGGGACGGACTTGCAACTTCCCGTGCGGCAGATAATGATGCGATCATCAATACTTACGATGGCCTGATGGAGTACGACGTAGAGGGAACTCTGCAGCCGGCACTGGCAGAATCCTATGAAGTATCTGATGACGGACTGACCTATACCTTCCACCTTCGTAAAGATGTAAAATGGACCGATTCCCAGGGACGTGAAGTGGATACTGTAAAAGCAGATGACTTCGTGGCCGGAATGCAGCACATGTGTGATGCACAGGGCGGTCTGGAATACCTGGTACAGGGCGTGATCAAAAACGTATCCCAGTACATCAGCGGTGAAGTTACCGATTTTGACGAGGTTGGTGTAAAAGCTGTTGATGACTATACCGTAGAGTACACACTGGAAGAGCCATGCAGCTACTTCATGACCATGCTTGGCTACACCATCTTCATGCCGATGAGCAGAAGCTACTATCAGTCCCAGGGTGGTAAATTCGGTGCTGAGTACGATTCCTCCGCAGCAGATTATCAGTACGGAAAAGATTCCAACTCGATCGCATACTGCGGCCCGTACCTGGTAACCAACGCTACAGCGAAAAATACCATCGTATTTAAACTGAGCGATTCTTACTGGAACAAAGACAACGTAAACATTAAAACCCTGACCTGGCTGTTCAATGACCAGTCTGATGTTACCAAAATGTACACAGATGCAAAAGCAGGTACCGTTGACTATGTAAACCTGAACACCTCCACTATGGAGACAGCAAAATCCGAAGGTCTGTACGACCAGTACGCAGTAGTTTCAGATACCGACGCTACTTCCTTCATGGGATTCTACAATATCAACCGTACTGCGACTGCAAATGCCAACGACGGAACAACAGCAAAGAGTACAAAGTCTGACGAAGAAATCCAGAGAACAAACAAAGCACTGCAGAACGTTCACTTCAGAAGAGCGATCAGCTTTGCAGCAGATCGTGGCGCTTACAATGCACAGCAGGTTGGCGAGGATCTGAAGTATACTTCCCTTAGAAATACCTTTACCCCGGGATATTTCGTAAGCCTGTCAAAAGACACTACCATTCAGATCAACGGAACCGACACAACCTTCCCGGCAGGCACCTACTATGGTGAAATCGTACAGAAACAGATCGACGCCGACGGCGTGAAGATCAAAGTATGGGATGCCGAAAACAAGACCAGCGATGGTTTTGATGGATGGTACAATCCGGAAAACGCAGTAGAAGAACTGAATACCGCAATCGAGGAGCTCGCAGAAGACGGTATCACCATCGATGAGAGCAACCCGATCCAGATTGAGTATCCATATCCGTCTGCAGTAGAAGTTTACACCAACAAAGCAAACTCCTACAAGAAATCAGTAGAGGCTGCCCTTGGCGGAAAAGTTGTGATCAATCTGGTTGATGCCGTAGACCTCGATGGATGGTACTATGCAGGATACTATGTAAACTATGGTTATGAACAAAACTACGACGTATATGATGTCTCCGGATGGGGTCCGGACTTTGGTGATCCGTGCTCTTATCTGGATACCATGCTTCCGGACTACGAAGGATACATGACCAAATGTTTCGGTATCTTCTAATTTTGGAAAAGGTAAAATTGGAAAGACCAGAACAGTTGAAAGCCAATGAATAAACCGGCAGGGGGATGGGGACAAAAAAAGCCATTCCCCTGTCATATTGTGTTAAGGAATGAGAGAATATGACAAAATATCTTTTTAAGCGTTTGTTGCATGGCCTTGTTTCCGTAGTAATCGTCGTTGGATGCGTTATGACTATGATCTATTCTCTGATGGACCGAAATCTGATTTTCGCACAGGATACCACCTATTCCCATCAGAGCAATAACCAGAAAAAGGTGTACAAATATCAGAAGTGGGAGACATACGGATATCTTGATTATGTAACCTATGCAGATTATTTGAACGCTCTCAAAGCAAAAGGCGAAATTGACGAGGATACGAGATCCAAAGCAGTAGCATTCGGAAGAACGAAAGACCAGGATTCAGAACTGGTATCTGAATATGTAAAGGAATTTACAGCTTATTATAAAGCAAAAGGTTACACCGTAAGAAGATACGATGCGATCATGATGGGTAAGAAAAAATATGCCAACGGCGGACAGCAGCAGCTGTTTGCGTACAAGGATATTCCGCTTGCAACGCGTCTCGGAAAATATTTTTCCGGTTTGATTGACATCGACAGCATTCACGATGCTGCAAAGGTAGAAGGTAAGAGGGGGATTACATTTACCTTACACGATCCGGTATATGGGGGAAAGAAATTTTCACCGGCCATCATGGGAAATGGCACAACACATAAGTACCTGATGTATTTTGACTCAAAATTCCCATATTTCCATCAGAATATAATCACCATAAATTTAGGAAAGTCCTATTCCGTAAATGAGGGTGTGGATGTAGCACTGACCATGACCCGCGCACAGGGATCCTACGTAAAATCGGAGATTACCTATCCAAGCGGTCTGGTGGAATACAGTGCAGACGATCTGCACAGCGCAACGTATATGAGCGAATCTCAGGATGCAAGCGCTGTTCATTCCGATCGGTTCACAGATGACTATACCAACGTGGATACAGTTAAGAGTGGTAAATCAAAAATCGGCTATTCCTTTGTAATCGGTATCATTGCCGTAATTCTTTCCTATCTCATCGCAGTGCCGCTTGGCATTCTGATGGCGAGAAAGAAAGACAAACTGGTTGACCAGCTTGGAACCATCTATATTGTATTTATTATAGCAGTACCTTCACTGGCCTATATCTTCCTGTTTAAGGCAATCGGAGGAAAAATGGGTCTGCCGACCACCTTTGACATGGATTCGAAGAGCAAGCTGATGTATATTCTGCCGATCGTTTCCCTGGCACTGCCGCAGGTGGCAAACCTGATGAAATGGCTGCGTCGATACATGATCGACCAGATGAACTCCGATTACGTAAAATTCGCAAGATCCGGTGGTCTGACAGAGGGAGAAATCTTTACGAAACACATTTTGAAGAACGCAGCGATTCCGATCGTGCAGGGTGTTCCGGCGAGCGTACTGTTCGCACTGACCGGCGCCATCATCACCGAGCGTGTGTACGTAGTACCTGGTGCCGGTAATCTGCTGACGGAAGCAATCAGCAAATACGACAATGGTGTTATCGTAGGTGTTACACTGTTCTACGCAGTGCTCTCCGTGATTTCCATCATCCTGGGCGACGTTTTGATGTCCATGGTGGATCCGCGAATCTCATTCTCAACGAAAGACAGGTAGGGACTTATGAATTATGATTTAGATAAATTCGGTCTGTCTGAGGAAGAACTGTTTTCTCCTGTAGATAACAGCTCTCTGGAGTCTGAGAAAATTACGGCTCCGAGATATTCCTACTGGCATTCCGTGTTCCGCGTATTTTTTAAGAAAAAAATCAATATTGCCGTACTTTGCCTCCTGGGTGTGATTCTGCTGATGACGTATGTGTATCCGCTCTTTGTGGAGTACGACCGTTTCGCCAATCTGATGAACGGCGCGACAAAACATCTGTCTCCAAGCAAAGCATTGCAGCAGCTTGGATTCAATATTCACTGGATTTTAGGATCCGGTGCTTCCGGACAGTCGACCTTTGATGCTGTCTGGTTTGGTTCCAGAATTTCAGTTTCCCTGGCGTTTATCTGTGCGCTCATCAACCTTTCGATTGGTGTGATTGTCGGATCTGTCTGGGGATTTTCGAAGAAGGTTGATGTCTTCATGATGGAGGTTTACAACATCATCGGAAATATTCCGTATGTACTTCTGATCTCCGTCCTGGTGCTTATCTTTTCTCCGAGCTTCTGGACCATGGTATTTGCACTGACCGTTACCGGATGGCTCGCCATAGCGTATTTTATCCGTACACAGGTCGTTATCATCCGTGACAGAGAGTATAATCTGGCATCAAAATGTCTCGGAACCTCTATTTTCCGCATTGCGATGAAGAATATTCTTCCGTTTATGACATCTGTCATTGTTACTCTGGCGGCAACTGAGATTCCGTCCTACATCTCTTACGAGGTGTTCCTGGCTTACATCGGTATGGGACTTTCTGACATGTCTCTGGGAAGACTGATCTATGAGGCTGAGGGTGCCATGCTGACACCGGGATGGGGATTCGAGTTCTGGAGTCCGGTTGTTGTCGCTTCAATCATCACCGTAGTATTATATGTAGTTGGACAGAACCTTGGAGATGCGTCCGACCCGAGAACACATATGTAGGAAGGAAAGCCGCATGGAAGATAAAAAAGTATTATTATCGATTAAGGACTTACAGGTAAAATTCCGTGTCCGCGGCCGTATCCTGACGGCAATCCGGGGCGTAACGCTGGATATTTACGAGAATGAGTCCATTGCTATCGTAGGAGAGTCCGGTGCCGGTAAATCCGTATTCACAAAAGCGTTTGCGGGCATGCTGGACAGCAACGGCTTCATTGACCAGGGAGATATCATTTTCAACGATGCCGAGCTGAGCGATACCGTTGTGCCGCTGAACTCTTATGCGAAAAAGACCATCGCATCCACCTGGGAAAAACTGAATGAGTATTCCAAACTGGAATATGGTTCAGAAGTATTCCTGAAAATGAAGGCGCTGGAGCAGGAAAAAGAAGAAAAAATGACGCTGAGCGAGGAAGAGCGTGAGAAAGCAGATGCTGAAATCAAGGAACTTGTAATAAAGAGAACCGAACTTTTCAACTATAAGCAGACACTCGATACTTCCAAAGAAAAAGCGAAAATCAAAGAGACATCTGCCGAGATTTCCAGACTGGATGGAGAGATCAAGGCTCTGCAGAAAGCAAAAGAGGAAAAAATCAAGGCACACAAACAGGCTGCCATGAACGATACGGCCTACAATCAGGCGTATGATGCAAAGATGGCAGAGTACAAAAAAGAGTATGCCGGCCTGACAGCAAAAGAAATTACGGACGAGACAAGAAAGAGAAATGAGATTCTTGCCAAAGAGATCTATCTTTCTGTTGGACGTTACAAACTGCGCAAAAAAGTCCGCATGATCAAAAAGCTGCACGAGGCATTCAAAGCTGCAATGGAGCGCGGTGTGGATCTGAACGATGAGCAGAAGCGAAACGGCGTTTTTGACCAGGCTACCTTCCGCGTACGCTATCTGGATGAGACACCGGAGCAGCTCCACGGAACCTGCATCATCAACCTGGCAAAAATCCAGGACCCGAATGACTGGGGCCAGATCCGTGGTAAGAAAATTGCAACCGTATTCCAGGACCCGATGACTTCCCTGAACCCGATCATCACGATCGGAAAACAGATCACTTCTGTTATTATGAAACATCAGGATGTCAGCGAGGTGGAAGCGAGAGCACAGGCGCTTGAGCTGATGGAAAAGGTTGGTATTCCGAACGCAGAGCAGCGTTTCGATGATTATCCGTTCCAGTATTCCGGCGGTATGAGACAGCGTATCGTTATCGCGATTGCACTTTCCTGCCGTCCGAAGATCCTCATCTGCGATGAGCCGACAACTGCGCTGGACGTTACGATTCAGGCACAGATCCTGAAGCTGATCAAGGATCTTCAGAAAGAGTACAACTACACTATCGTGTTTATTACCCACGACCTTGGTGTCGTAGCGAATATCGCTGACCGTGTTGCCGTTCTGTACGCAGGACAGATCATCGAGTTTGCGAATGTAGAAGAGCTGTTCTACGACCCGCGCCATCCGTACACCTGGGCACTGCTTTCTTCCCTGCCGCAGCTTGCGGAGCGGAATACAAAGCTGTTCTCGATTACCGGTACCCCGCCGTCTTTGTACAACAAAATTATCGGAGACCCGTTCGCGCCGCGTAACCAGTACTGTCTGAAAATCGACACACTGGAAGAGCCGCCGATGTTCAAAGTAACGGAGACCCATTACGCCAAAACCTGGCTGCTGGATCCGAGAGCACCAAAGACGGAGAAGCCGGAGGCAATTCAGAATATTCACGAAAAATTATTAAAAGCATACAACTTGTAAAACCAAGGGGATCAAGGTCGAAAAGCCGACGCAAGCAAAGCTTGCACGAGGGTTTTTGAGTTTGAGACCTGCAAAAACATGAGCAAGTAGCCATTTTTCGGAGAAAAATGAGCGGATTGCGAAAGTTTTTAAGATTGCGAAGCAATCTGGTGTTACAGGAATCAACTAATAGGAGAGTTTGAAAGTGTCTACAAAGCAGGAAAGCAAGACCACTGTTTCGCATCTGCCGGAGCATGGTCCGATTGACGAAAATGGAAGAGAAATCTTACTGCAGGTAAAAAATGTAGATATCACTTTCGGCAAGGGCGATGACGCAGTCAAAGCGGTAAAAAATGCTTCTTTTGACATCTATAAGGGAGAAACCTTCTCCCTCGTAGGCGAGTCCGGTTCCGGAAAGACCACGATCGGCCGTGCGGTCATTCGTGTCAACCCGTGTTCCGCAGGAGAGATCCTGTACAAGGGTGTTAAAATTTCCGGCAAGATTCCGCATTCCCTGGACCGGGAGGTTATCCGAAACATTCAGATGGTATTCCAGGATCCTGCCGCATCGTTAAATGAGCGTGCGACGGTCGATTACATCGTATCCGAGGGTCTTTACAACTTCCATCTGTACGAGAACGAGGCAGACCGTGTGAAAAAGGTAGAGAACATGATCAACGAAGTTGGTCTTCTGCCGGAGCACCTGACCCGTTACCCACATGAGTTCTCCGGCGGACAGCGCCAGCGTATTGGTTTGGCCCGTGCCATGGTTATGGAGCCGGAGCTGGTTGTAGCCGATGAGCCGATCTCCGCACTGGACGTATCGATTCGTGCCCAGGTCCTCAATCTGCTGAAGAAATTCCAGAGAGAAAAACAGGTTACTTATCTGTTTATCGCCCATGACCTTTCCATCGTACGGTTCATTTCCGACCGTATCGGTGTTATCTACAAAGGAAATATCGTAGAGGTTGCGGACGCAGAGGAGCTGTTCAACTTCCCGCTGCATCCATACACCCATTCCCTGATCTCTGCGATCCCGATTCCGGATCCGCAGCTTGAGAAGAACAAAGTGCTGTACACCTACGATCCGTCCATTCACGATTATTCCGTGGACAAACCGGAGTTCGTGGATATCGGACACAACCACTTTGTATACGGAAACAAGAAAGAGATCGAAGAGTACAAGGCACTCCGTGAAAAGGGAGAGCCGCTGCAGCCGATCACCATCAGAAAGCCTGGCGAGAAAGTAAAAGAGGAGAACCACGAGGTTCATCTTTCCAAGGCAGAAGATGAGTTCCTGAAAACTCCGCTTCACGATACCGGAAGCATCTGGTACAAAGTGCTGTCGTTCTTCTTCCCGATCATCGGTATTATCGCAGCAATGGTATACAAAAAGAAACAGTACTATCACAACTATAAAGCATGTAAGCAGGGCGCGCTGTACGGATTCGCCGTACTGGCCGTGATTCTCCTGATCTTTATTATTGCATTGATTTTGGTTGTCCTATAGCAGACTGTGAAAAGCAAAGCAGTGTCAGAATCGAAAGTCTTTTGATTCCGGCGCTGCTTTTTTTGTGCCGTTTTACTTGACGGGAGACATATTTTCTGGGACAATAAAACACAGTGCGAATGAAGGGGAGAACTTAAAGTAAGAGGAGTAAAAGAATGGGAAGAACAGTAAAAGATCCAAACAGACGGCAGCCGAAGCCGGTGCAGAAAGTTCAGCTCTCTGAAAAGAATGTCGGACGGCGCATCGTGCTTGTGGTACTGTTTCTGGCGATCGGATCCGGTTTTCTGGTGTATGGTTTTATGAATTTTCTGCGCGGCGATTCCGGCTGGCGCGAAATCAGCGTGAAGGCGGGCTCGGAGCTGAACTGCAGCGAGGATTTCACACTGAAATATAATGTCGGTGCAGGCGGCGTATCGGCGGGCGGGGAGGCAAAGGCACTCTCGCTGATTTATACCGATGCGGCGGTGAAGGGCTACCGGCTTTTCAATATCGACGAGAGTTTCGATGATGTGACAAACCTGTACGATATCAACCAGCATCCAAACGAAGTTATGACGGTAGATCCGGTTTTGTACGATGCCCTGAAAAAAGTATCCGATGCCAACTGCCGGGAAATCTATCTGGGACCGCTGTACGCGTCACTGGAAAATCTCTGCATGAGCAATGATGATGCGGCCGCAGCACAGTTCGATCCGGAGAAGGATGATGATGCGGCAGAGGAAGCGGCAGCCGTCGCAGCCTTTGCGCAGAACCCGGATGACATTTCCATGGAATTCCCGGGAGAAAACCAGGTCTGCCTGCATGTGTCGGATGCGTATCAGGCATATGCCGCAGAGATGGGCTACACGGCGTATCTCGACTTTTTCTGGATGAAAAATGCTTTTTTGATTGACTATCTGGCGGACACGATCCGCGGCGAGGGCTATCAGCTCGGCATTATTTCCAGCAAGGACGGATTTGTGCGCTGTCTCGATGAAACAGGGGAAAAAGAGTACCAGTACCCGCTGTACCATCTTTCCGGGAATGAAATTCAGTCACATGGAACGATGATGTACGAGGGACCGAAAAGCATCGTATTTTTCCACGCTTACCAGGCGGGCAGTCCCGATACGTACCGCTATTACCAGTATCAGGACGGAACGATGCGCACGCCGTATCTTAGCGCGTCAGACGGAAAAGACCACACGGCAGCATCAGAACTGATCGTCTATTCTGGTGAATATGGCTGTGCTGATACGCTGCTTGCAGCATTTTTCGATTATCAGGCCGAATCGCTTTCCGGGGAGCTCCTGAAAACACTGGCTTCACAGAAAATTTACAGCGTCTGGTTTGAGAACAATGAGATTCAGACCACAGACGGAAAGTTTTCCGTGACAGCGGTGAATAAATAAAAAACAGAATAAAAAAACAAACCAGATTTGCATTGTACAATCGCGGTTAGGATGGTAGAATAAAATCAGAGTTTGAAAAATCATTTCCACAATCTGCAAGCCCCACTTCGCGATCTGTTTTGACCTTATCCGGTTGCTGCAGACCGTTTGGGCTGAAAATGGGACTCGCAGCTCACGAAAAGCTTTTTTCAAACACGCTCTGGCATGAATGAGTGCTTTTTTATGCGATTTTGTATGGGGGAAGCAGCAGCGAGAGCACGTAAAATAAAAAAGGAGGGGTTATAATTTTGAAAATGGAAGAAAAATTATACGATTATATGGATTGGGCGGAAATAGAAGCCGTGGTCTATTCCGAGGAAAATCATCCAAGAGACATCTTGGGACCGCGCGTAACGGAGGATGGTATTTTGATTCAGGCGTTTTTCCCGGGTGCAACCCGTGCAGCCGTACATACGATCCGCGACGGAAAACAGACCGAGATGGTTTGCGAGGATGAGGCGGGATTTTTCGCTGTGCTGCTTCCAGGGAAGAAAATTCCGTCCTATACGCTGATCTACTGGGACGGCGACGGAAACCAGATGGAGCATTACGATCCGTACGCCTATCCGATGCAGTTCACCGAGCAGGAACAGAAACAGTTTGAAAACGGCATCTGTTATTCCATCTATGAGAAGCTGGGTGCACACCCGGTAAAAATCGACGGCGTCAGTGGTGTTTACTTCGCAGTCTGGGCACCGAATGCGATCCGTGTCAGTGTTGTCGGGAATTTCAATAACTGGGACGGAAGAGCATATCAGATGAATCTTCTGGAGTCCGGGATCTACGAACTCTTTATCCCCGGTGTTCGCGCGGGCGACATCTATAAATATGAAATTAAGGCAAAGGGCGGTCTGACGTATCTGAAATCGGATCCATACGCGAATGCAGCACAGCTGCGTCCGAACAATGCGAGTGTTGTGGTTGATCTTGGAAAATATGCGTGGCAGGATGAGAACTGGATGAAGAAGCGTGGTGTCACACAGGGCGACAAAGCGCCGATTTCTGTTTATGAAGTGCATCTTGGCTCCTGGAAAAAACCGGACGATGGCCGTGAATTTTATAACTACCGTGAGATCGCTCCGATGCTGGCTTCTTATGTGAAAGAGCTCGGCTACACCCATGTAGAACTGATGCCAGTGATGGAGCATCCTCTTGACGAGTCCTGGGGGTATCAGGTAACGGGCTATTACGCACCGACAGCACGATACGGAACGCCGGATGACTTCCGCTATTTTATGGATACGATGCACCAGAACGACATTGGTGTCATTCTCGACTGGGTACCGGCACACTTCCCACGTGATACTTTCGGACTTTCTGCTTTTGACGGTACATGCCTGTACGAGCATTTCGATCCAAGACAGGGATCCCATCCACACTGGGGCACGCTGATTTACAATTACGGCAGACCGGAAGTGAAGAACTTCCTGATCGCCAATGCTCTTTTCTGGGCCAAAGAGTATCATGCCGACGGAATCCGTATGGATGCGGTTGCTTCGATGCTGTATCTTGATTATGGCAAGCAGGACGGGGAGTGGGTCGCAAATATCTACGGCGGAAATGAGAACCTTGAGGCGATCGAATTTTTAAAACATCTGAACTCCATCTTCAAAAAAGAGTTCCCGGATGCGCTTCTGATTGCAGAGGAATCGACCGCATGGCCGAAGGTGACGGGAGACCTAGACGACGAAGGCCTTGGCTTCGACTACAAGTGGAACATGGGCTGGATGAATGATTTTACGGAATATATGAAAAACGATCCGGTATACCGCGGGGCACATCACGATCAGCTGACTTTTTCTATGGTATATGCATACTCGGAGAAATTCATGCTGAGTCTGTCGCACGATGAAGTGGTTCATCTGAAGGGATCCATGTATACCAAAATGCCGGGTACACCGGAGCAGAAAATGGCAAATCTTCGTCTGGCGTACGCTTATCAGATGGTGCATCCCGGAAAGAAGCTTCTGTTTATGGGACAGGAATTCGGACAGGAAAAAGAGTGGAATGAGAAACAGTCCCTGTCCTGGGAGCTTCTTGAGGACAAGGAACATCTGCAGTTAAAGAACTATATGGCAGCACTGCATGCGTTTTACAAGGCAAATCCGGCACTGTATCAGCTTGACGAAAAGCCGGAGGGCTTTGAGTGGATCAATGGCATGGAGTGGGAAAAGAATCTTCTGATCTTCCTTCGCAGAACAAGGAAGAAAGAAGATACGCTGCTTGTCGTATGCAACTTCTCGAATGTCGAGTACGATGATTTCCGCATTGGTGTGCCGTATCCAGGAAAGTACAAAGAGATGTTCAACAGCGATGCGGAAAGCTATGGCGGAACAGGCGTCGGAAATCCACGCGTGAAAATGTCGAAAAAAACAGAGTGCGACGAGCGGAAAAACTCGATTACCGTAAAACTCGCACCGCTTTCTGTTCAGGTATTTTCTTATACGAAGCCGGAGACGGGCGCTGCAAGCAATAAGAGCGCAAAGGCAAAAACTGCAGCGAAAGCGGCAGCAGAGAAGAAAACCGGAAAGAAGGGAAAACCGGCTGGAAAAACGGAAGAAGCAGTAAAAGCAGTAAAAGCAAAGAAAACAACAAAGACTGCCCAAAAAGCAGAGAAAAAGGTATCGGAAAAAACGGTGAAAACCGCAGAGAAAAAGCAGGGAACTACGACTGCGACAGAGAAGGTGGAGAAAGCCGTAAAGCAGGCGATTGATAGCAAACCGGTGAAAACGGTAGAGCAGACGGTGGACAAGCTGGTGAAAGCCGGAAAATCCGCAGCGGCAGAGGCAGCAAAAGCCGTGGAAAAATACCGCGCAGCCGCCGATCCGGAAAAGAAGCCGGCTACAAAGCCGGAAACAAAGCCGGAAACCAAGTCGGAAGCAAAATCAGAGGCAAAACCAGAGACAAAAACGAAAAAAAGCACAGGCATGAGTGAACTCGGCGAGGAGCTGCAGAGAAAATTCGAGACAGAGGAGAGATAACACATGGTGAATCTGACAGCGGCGGAACGCGTCTATGAATACTGGATCGACAAGGCCTCTTCGGCTGCCGATCTGGTGCTGAAGATCGTGTTTGCGGTAATTCTGTTTCTGGTTGCACGCAAACTGATCCTGTGGCTCTGTGGTCTGATCCGGAAAAACATGCGGCGTTTTCACACGGAGGAGGCGGTGGTCAGTTTCACCGTTTCCATGGTGAAATACAGTCTGAACACGCTGCTGGTGCTGACCATTATCGTTCAGCTCGGTATCGTATCCGAAGCGTCGATCGCAGCAGCCATCGCCTCCGCCGGCGTTGCCGTATCCCTGGCACTGCAGGGCGGCCTCTCAAACTTTGCAGGCGGCGTGATGATTCTGCTGCTGAAACCATTTAAGGTCGGTGACTACATCATTTTTCCGGGCGAAGGTCAGGAGGGAACGGTTAAGAAGATTGAGATGTATTATACGACAATCAACAGCATCGACAACCGTACCATCATGATCCCGAACGCTAATCTGACGAACCACACCATCATCAACGTGACGGCGATGGACCGGAGAAAGCTGGAGATCAAAGTCGGCATTTCTTATGAGTCCGATATTAGAAAAGCGAAGGACATCCTGCGCCGCCTCGTTGAGGAGGAGCCGCATTTTCAGTCGGAGGAACAGCAGTTTTTCGTAGATGAGCTGGGCGAGAGCGCGATTACGGTCGGTCTCCGCGCCTGGGTCGCAACGGAAAATTACTGGCCGGTCAAATGGAAAATGAATGAGCGCATCAAAGAAGAGTTTGACGCGGCGGGAATTTCCATCCCGTATAACCAGCTCGATGTCCACATCTGTCCGGAACCGGCGAACAAAAAAGCCGGAAAAGGCGATAAATAAAGGATATTTTGAAAATTAACCCTTGCAATTGCACGGAAAAGGTGCTATAGTAAAGTTGTTAATAAGTGACTGTTAAGGAGTGGACGATTTCGTCCACTCTTTCTTGTGTACAGGGAAATGAAAGAATTTTTCGAAAGTTTCCCTGAATCAAAAAGGTGGTGAGGATTTGAGCAGAAGAGAAGAATACGAACAGAAGGCAGAAGAACTGATCACTCCGATTGTAGAAGCCAATGGTTTTGAACTGGTGGATGTGGAGTATGTCAAAGAGGGCGGTACCTGGTATCTGCGTGCTTACATCGACAAAGAAGGCGGAATCACCGTGGATGACTGCGAAATCGTCAGCCGTGCATTTTCTGACCGGCTGGACGCAGAGGACTTTATCGATGACGCCTATATCATGGAGGTCAGCTCCCCGGGCCTTGGACGTCCGCTGAAAAAAGAGAAAGACTACAGGAGAAGCATGGGAAAAGAGCTGGAAATCCGGACATACCGTGCGATCGAGAGAAACCGGGAATTTTACGGAATACTCACCGCATATGATGATAACAGTGTGACCATTTTGGAGGAGGACGGAACAGAGCGCGTCTTCCAGAAAAGCGATATTGCATTGATCCGTTTAGCATTTGATTTCTAAACAGACGCAGATACAGGAGGAAAAGAGAAAAATGAATACAGAATTAATGGAGGCCCTTGAAGTTCTTGAGAAAGAGAAGAATATCAGCAAAGATACCCTGCTTGAGGCAATTGAGCAGTCGCTGATCCAGGCCTGTAAAAACCATTTTGGCAAAGCAGATAATGTAAAGGTAAGCATCAACGCCCAGACTGGTGATTTCAAAGTCGTAGCAGAGAAAACCGTTGTTGATCTGGTACAGGATCCGATCATGGAGATCGCCCTTTCCGATGCAAAACGTGCAGACTCCCGCTATGAACTCGGCGATATCGTTCCGGTAGAAATCAAATCCAAAGAGTTCGGCCGTATTGCAACCCAGAATGCCAAAAACGTCATTCTTCAGAAGATCCGTGAGGAAGAGCGTAAAGTTCTGTTTGATCAGTACTTCGAGAAAGAGCACGATGTGGTTACCGGTGTGGTACAGCGCTATGTAGGACGCAACGTCAGCATCAACCTCGGTAAAGTAGACGCTCTTCTGACCGAGAACGAGCAGGTCAAAGGCGAGAAATTTGAGCCGACCCAGCGTGTGAAAGTATACGTTCTGGAAGTAAAGAATACAACCAAGGGACCGAAGGTTATGGTATCCCGTACCCATCCGGAACTCGTAAAACGTCTCTTTGAGTCTGAGGTTTCCGAGGTTGCGGAAGGCATCGTAGAGATCAAGAGCATTGCCCGTGAGGCGGGAAGCCGTACAAAAATGGCAGTATGGTCCAACGATCCGAATGTCGATGCAGTCGGCGCATGCGTCGGTATGAACGGAAGTCGTGTCAACGCGGTTGTCAACGAGCTGAACGGCGAGAAGATCGACATCATCACATGGGATGAGAACCCGGCACTCCTGATCGAGAACGCACTGAGCCCGGCAAAAGTTATTTCCGTTATGGCAGACCCGGATGAGAAGACCGCAAAAGTAATCGTTCCGGATTACCAGCTTTCCCTTGCCATCGGTAAAGAGGGACAGAACGCAAGACTTGCCGCACGTCTGACCGGGTTCAAGATCGACATCAAGAGCGAGACCCAGGCACGCGAGGCAGGAGACTTCGACTACGTAGAAGAAGAGGAATACGAGGAAGAGGGCAATTACGATGAGTCCGCAGCAGAGGAGGAAACCATCTCTGCAGAAGAAAACTTCGACGAGAATGATGTAGAAACAGCAGAGAAAGCCGGAGACGAAGAGTAATTAAAATAAAAACAAAGGCGGGATGAGCATTTGAGTACAGTTCGTAAAGTGCCGCTGCGTAAATGCATTGGCTGCAATGAAATGAAAAACAAAAAAGAAATGATCCGCGTGGTGAAAACCACCGAAGGAACGATTGTTCCGGACACAACCGGAAGAATGAACGGACGCGGTGCTTATGTCTGCTCTCTGGAATGTCTGGGGAAAGCAATGAAAAACAAAGGACTTTCCCGTTCTCTGAAGGCAGAAATTCCATCAGAGGTTTATGAGCAGTTAAAGGAGGCATTTGCGAAGATTGAACAGTCAAAGTAAAGGATTATCCATGCTGGGCCTTGCCATGAAGGCGGGTAAGGTATCGAGCGGCGAATTTGCGACCGAGCAGGCCGTAAAGAGCGGCAGCGCATACCTTGTCATTCTGGCGGAAACGGCGTCGGCCAATACACAGAAGAAATTTCGCAATATGTGTGCATACTATAAAGTGCCATGCATTCTTTTTGGGGACAAAGAGCAGCTTGGAAGAGCCATCGGAAGAGAATACCGTTCTTCCCTTGCCGTATGTGAAGCGCATTTTGCAGAAAAAATAGCAGCATTGTTGGCAGAAGCGTAAGGCGTAAGGCCGGAAAGGTCGGTGGATGGATGCAGGAAACACGAAAACCGCAGAAAGAGGAGAAAAGATCATTGGAAAAGAAAGATACAGAAAATATGGAAATGAAGAAACCGGAAGAGCAGGCAAAACCGAAGAAAAAGAAAATTATTTCCGTTGTGCGTCCGCAGAACGCAACAAGTAAAGAAGCAAAAGAGTTCACAAAGAACCAGGGACAGAAAAAAGACCGTCCGTCCCGCGGAAACGGCCGTCCGGAAGGAAACCGCAATGGAAACGGAAGAAGCGAGGACCGTCCGAACCGTGGAAACGGAAACGGCGGAAATGGAGATCGTCCGAACCGCAATGGAGACCGTCCGCAGGGAGAGCGCCGTTTCAACAATAACGGAGACCGTCCGAACCGCAATGGAGACCGTCCGCAGGGAGAGCGCCGCTTCAACAATAACGGAGACCGCCCGAACCGCAGCGGAGACCGTCCGCAGGGAGAACGCCGCTTCGGCGGAAACAATGGAGACCGCCCGAACCGCAGCGGAGACCGTCCGGGAGGAGACCGCAATAACGGCGGAAGAAGTGGAAACGGTGAGAGAAGCGGAAGACCATTCGGTGAGCGTTCCGCACGTCCAAACGGAGGCAGACCGGGAAATAATGGCGGAAGACCGTTCGCAGGAAAGGATGATGATTCCCAGAATCAGAACCGCCGTCCGGGAGGAGACCGCCGCAGAACCGAGCATAAGAGTTCTGCAGGCGATACAATGAGCCTTGGCATCAAGAAGCCAGGCCGTGATACAGGAAGAAAAGAAAAAGACAAAAACAAAGATTCTTTAAGAGAAAATAAATTCAGTGAAGACAGAGGAAGAGGCGGAAACCGTCCGAACCAGGGACATCATCAGCAGTCCAGACTCCCGAAAGCGCTCCAGAAACCGGTCAACAAACCGAAACAGGAAGCTCCGAAAGATGAGGTAAAGGAGATTACCCTGCCGGAGAAAATGACCATCCGCGAGCTGGCTGAGAAGATGAAAATGCAGCCGGCAGTCATCGTAAAGAAACTGTTCATGGAAGGAACGATGGTTACCGTAAACCATGAGATCGACTTCGAAAAAGCACAGGAAATCGCGCTTGATTATAACATCATCGCTGAGCCGGAAGAGAAAGTCGATGTGATCGAAGAGCTCTTAAAAGAGGACGAAGAGGATGAAAAAGACATGGTTCCGCGTCCGCCGGTAGTCTGCGTTATGGGACACGTTGACCACGGTAAAACATCTCTTCTGGACTGCATCCGGAACACCCATGTCACCGACCGCGAGGCTGGCGGTATTACCCAGCACATCGGTGCATACACCGTTTCGATCAACAAACAGAAGATTACGTTCCTCGATACCCCAGGACATGAGGCATTCACCGCTATGCGTATGCGTGGAGCCAATGCAACGGATATCGCCATTCTCGTTGTCGCAGCAGACGACGGTGTGATGCCGCAGACCGTTGAGGCAATCAACCATGCAAAAGCAGCCGGCGTTGAGATCATCGTTGCGATCAATAAGATCGATAAACCAGGCGCAAACGTAGAGCGTGTAAAACAGGAGCTCTCCGAGTACGAACTGATTCCGGAGGACTGGGGCGGAAGCACCGTATTCGTTCCGGTATCTGCAAAGAACAACGAAGGTATCGACGATCTGCTTGAGATGATCCTTCTGACTTCCGAAGTGCTCGAGCTGAAAGCAAACCCGAACCGGAAAGCAAGAGGTCTTGTCATCGAGGCTGAGCTGGATAAAGGAAAAGGACCGGTTGCTACCATTCTGGTACAGAAAGGTACCCTGCATGTCGGCGATTACATCGCAGCAGGCGCATGCTCCGGTAAAGTCCGTGCGATGATGGATGATAAGGGACGCCGCGTCAAAGAGGCAGGTCCGTCTACTCCGGTTGAGATCCTCGGACTTTCCGATGTTCCGAACGCAGGAGAGATCCTCGTTCAGACCGATAACGATAAAGAAGCAAAGAACTTCGCAGCAACCTTCGTGGCAGAGAACAAGAAGAACCTGCTTGAGGAGACAAAAGCGAAGATGTCCCTGGATGATCTGTTCAACCAGATTCAGGAGGGTAACTTAAAAGAACTGGCACTCGTTGTCAAAGCCGATGTACAGGGATCTGTCGAGGCAGTAAAACAGAGTCTTGTCAAACTCTCCAACGAGGAAGTTGCCGTACGCGTCATCCACGGCGGTGTCGGTGCGATCAACGAGTCCGACGTTATGCTGGCAACCGCATCTTCCGCCATCATTATCGGATTTAACGTACGCCCGGATGCGAACGCAAAATCCATGGCAGAGCAGAACGGCGTAGACATCCGTCTGTACCGTGTCATCTACCAGGCAATTGAGGATGTTGAGGCAGCCATGAAGGGTATGCTTGAGCCGGTTTACGAAGAGAAAGTTATCGGCCATGCCGAGGTACGTCAGCTCTTCAAGGCATCCGGTGTCGGAACGATCGCCGGAAGCTATGTACTGGACGGAACGTTCCAGAGAGGCTGCAAAGTTCGAATCAGCCGCGAAGGAAACCAGATCTTCGAAGGAAATCTGGCATCCCTCAAACGTTTCAAAGACGATGTCAAAGAAGTGCGCTCCGGCTATGAGTGCGGTCTTGTATTTGAAGGATTCAACGATCTTCAGGAGTTCGATCAGGTCGAGGCCTATATCATGGTAGAAGTGCCGAGATAGAAATGAGGAATTAAGTTGAGAAAAAACAGTATTAAAAACACCAGGATCAACGGGGAAGTACAGAAAGAGCTTTCCAACATCATCCGGAACGAGATCAAGGATCCGCGCATCGGAATGATGACCTCTGTCACAGCGGCAGAGGTAGCGCCGGATCTGAAGACGTGTAAAGTATATATCAGTGTGTTTGGCGATGATGAGGCGAAGAAAGAAACCATCCGCGGCTTAAAGAGCGCGGAGGGCTTCATCCGCCGTATGCTGGCCAAGACCATTAACCTCCGCAATACACCGGAGCTGACCTTTGTCCTGGATGAGTCGATTGAATATGGCGTTACGATGTCGAAACTGATTGATGAAGTAACACACAAAGAAGACAAAAAGGATGAGGAAAATGAAGAAAATTGATGAAATTCTAAACGGAGTCTCCTGCATGGCCATCGCCGGACACGTTCGTCCGGACGGTGACTGCATCGGTTCCTGCCTGGGATTATACCAGTATCTTCGCGACAATCGGCCGGAGATTCAGGCAGATGTCTATCTTGAGGATCCACGGCCGGAATTTTCCTATCTTCCGGGCTTTTCTGAGGTAAAGACAAGCTGTGAAGAGAAAGCGTACGACCTTGTGGTCCTTCTGGATGTATCCAGCGAGGAACGCATCGGCGTTGCCGTACCGCTTCTTGCAAAAGCGGGAAAGACGATCTGCATCGATCACCATGTGACGAATACAGAATATTGCGAAATCAATCACGTAGAGCCGGATGCAAGCTCTGCCTGCGAGGTGCTGTTCGGACTTCTGGAGGAAGAAAAGATCTCCGAGCCGTGCGCCGAGGCGCTGTACACCGGTATTGTGACCGATTCCGGCGTATTCCAGTACAGCAGCACCTCTCCGCACACGATGCGGGTTGCGGCCGCTCTGATGGAAAAGGGAGTTCCGTTTACCAGAATCATCGAGGATGCATTCTTCAAGAAAACATACGTACAGAACCAGATTATGGGACGCACGCTGACAGAGAGCATCATGCTTCTCGACAAGCAGTGTATTGTCGGTATGGTGCGGAAGAAGGTCATGGACTTCTATGGCCTGACACCGGGAGATATGGACGGCATTGTCAGCCAGCTAAAAAATACAGAAGGCGTTCACGTAGCGATCTTCCTGTATGAGCTGGAGCCGCAGGTCTTCAAAGTAAGCCTCCGCTCCGACGAGCTGGTTGATGTGAGCAAAATCGCAGCCGTATTCGGCGGCGGCGGCCATGTCCGTGCGGCTGGCTGCACGATGTCAGGTTCTCCGTATGATGTAATCAACAATCTGACTCTGTATATCGAAAAACAGCTTCTTGCAGAAGAGGAAGAAGAGACGACAGAGGAAGAAGCATAAACAGGAAACAGCCGGGCGCAGAAAATATATCCACGCCCGGTTTTCTTGTGAAAAAGAGGGAGACAAAACAACATGATAAACGGAGTTCTGAACGTATGGAAAGAGGCGGGATTTACGTCGCATGACGTGGTTGCGAAGCTGCGCGGCATCCTGCACCAGAAAAAAATCGGCCACACCGGAACCCTAGACCCGGATGCGACGGGCGTGCTTCCGGTCTGCCTTGGAAAGGGAACGCGTCTCTGCGATATGCTGACCGATGAAACGAAGACGTATGAAGCGCTGCTTCACCTTGGAATCGCAACGGATACGCAGGACATGAGCGGAACCGTGACAGCAGAAGCGCCAGTGACCGTGACGGAAGAAGAGGTGCGGGACTGCATCGCCTCGTTTGTCGGGGAGCAGCAGCAGGTGCCGCCGATGTATTCCGCGCTGAAGGTTAATGGAAAGAAACTCTACGAGCTGGCGCGGGAAGGCATCGAGATCGAGCGGAAAGCCCGCACGGTGCACTTTTACGAGATCAGCATTCTGGAAGTGAAGCTTCCGCTGGTGCGCATGGAGGTAACGTGTTCGAAGGGAACGTATATCCGCACCCTGTGCCACGATATCGGCGAAAAACTGGGCTGCCACGGATGTATGGAGCAGCTGATCCGCACGAGAGTCGGCCAGTTTGACCGAAACGGAGCGCACACGCTTGACGAGATCGCAGCGATTGTCGGTGAGGGCCGCCTTTCGGAGATCCTCGTGCCGGTCGATGAAATGTTTGCCGCGCTGCGCAGCTTTGCGACAGCGGACGATCATGTGAAAAAGCTTGCGGAAAACGGAAATCCGCTGAAACCGGCGCAGATCCGCGAAATCGGGGAAACTGCTTCCGGCGGGGACTTCGCAGAAGACGAGGAGTTCCGCCTTTATCTCGATGACGGAACGTTTGTCGGTATTTATCAATACAGACCATCACAAAACTTAACCAGACCGGTCAAGTTATTTCTGGAGAGAACATGAGATATCTAACAAAAACACTGGATTTTGACAGCAGAGGGGACAGCGTTGTAACCCTGGGAAAATTTGACGGCCTCCACCGGGGGCATATGCTTCTGATCCGCCGTGTCCTTGCAATCGGCAGAACGGAAAGACTGGAAACGGTTGTGTTTACATTTGACGTGCCGCCGCAGTCGAAAGTGCAGCATGTCAAGCCGCATCAGCTGCTGACGAATGAGGAGAGAAGAGCCCGCCTCGAACAGCTTGGCATGGACTGCCTTGTGGAATGCCCGTTTGTGGATGAAGTGATGCACATGACGCCGGAAGCCTTTATCAAAGAGATTCTGGTGGATAAGCTGCACGCGAAAAAAGTTGTTGTGGGAAAGGATTTCGGTTTTGGCTACAAGAGAAGCGGCACAGCCGAAATGCTGAAAGAAATGGGCCCGTCCCTTGGTTTTGAAACCGAGATCATCGAAAAAGCAGAGGAAAACGGCCGCGAGATCAGCAGCACCTGGGCACGGGAAGAGCTGGAACAGGGCAATATGGAAGCCGTGAGCGGTCTGCTCGGCTACGATTACGCGGTTCACGGCGAGATTGTCCACGGTCATGCACTCGGCAGAACGATCGGCGTGCCGACCATCAATCAGATCCCGCCGGCAGAAAAGCTGCTTCCGCCGTTCGGCGTCTACGTTTCCGAGGTGAAAATCGAAGGAAAAATTTATTACGGTATCACAAACATCGGTGTTAAGCCGACGGTACAGGAAAAATTTACCGGCGTGGAGACGAATCTTTTTGACTGCAGCGAGGATCTCTATGGAAAGCAGGCGGAGGTTTCTCTGTTAAAATTCCTGCGCCCGGAGCAGAAATTTGCTTCGATCGACGCGCTGAAAAATCAGCTCGATCATGATGTTGCGGCAGGAAAAAAATATGTAGAAAAAAAGTTCGCTCAGCAGTGAAACACTCGCTGTTTCGCTGCGTAAGAAAGTGATTCAGGTGTGAGCAGCTCTCCTTTTGCGAAGCAAAACTTAAAATGAGAGCTGCGAAAGTTACAGTTCGGAGAACTGTAACTACGTGAAAATTCATCGCGAAAACATCTGATTTTAGTATTTACAATTCGAAAAGCGTATGCTATACTAATCGAGTATGCGGGACAAAAAAGATCCCCGGACCCTGATTCAGAGGCAGGACACTCCGACCACTTCTTAGTCAGCGGTGCAATCAAAATAACAGGAGGAATTTAAAATGATTTCGAAAGAAAAAAAACAGGCAATCATCAAAGAGTATGCAAGAACTGAGGGAGATACAGGATCACCGGAAGTACAGGTAGCTGTTCTTACCGCAAGAATCGAGGAGCTCACTGAGCATCTGAAAGTTCACCACAAAGATCATCACTCCAGAAGAGGTCTTCTGAAAATGGTTGGTCAGAGACGTGGTCTGCTTGACTACTTAAAGAAAACTGATATTGAAAGATACCGTGCTTTAATCGAGAAGTTAGGAATCAGAAAATAATCAGCTTGGAACAACGGGCGGGATACATTTTCCGCCCGTTTCTTTGCTTGTAAGATCAAAGACGCAAACGACATGGAGCCATTCTGAGCTGCATTGCATCCGTAAGAAGCTGCCAGTGGCAGGTTCTGGAGGTGCAGGAATTTTATCCGAGACCACTGAAAAACACATTGAAAAGCTGCATCCTGTCCGTATTCCGGTGTGCTTTTCAGTTGTTTCGGAAATTCTGCTCAGAAGAAAAAAAGGAGATTATTTATGTACAAGAGTTTTTCTATGGAACTGGCAGGCAGAACCCTGACCGTAGACGTAGGCCGTGTAGCAAAACAGGCAAACGGCGCAGCATTTATGCATTATGGCGATACTGTAGTTCTTTCTACAGCAACCGCATCTGAGAAACCGCGTGACGGCATCGACTTCTTCCCATTAAGCGTTGAGTACGAAGAGAAGATGTACGCCGTTGGAAAAATCCCGGGCGGATTCAACAAAAGAGAAGGAAAAGCAAGCGAGCACGCAATTCTGACCAGCCGTGTCATTGACCGTCCGATGCGTCCGCTGTTCCCAAAAGATTACCGCAACGATGTTACATTAAACAACATGGTAATGTCCGTAGATCCGGAGTGTGATCCGGAAGTAGTCGCAATGCTGGGTTCCGCAATCGCAACCTGCATTTCCGACATCCCGTTTGACGGTCCGTGTGCCATGACTCAGATCGGTATGATCGACGGCGAGTTCATCGTAAACCCGACTCTCGCACAGAAAGCCGTATCCGACCTGAAACTGACCGTAGCTTCCACCAGAGAGAAAGTCATCATGATCGAAGCCGGAGCAAAAGAGATTCCGGAAGCAAAAATGATCGACGCCATCTACAAAGCACACGAAGTAAACCAGGAAATCATCAAATTCATCGACAGCATCGTAGCAGAGGTTGGAAAACCGAAACACGCTTATGAGAGCTGCGCTATTCCGGAAGAGCTGTTTGCAGCGATCAAAGAGATCGTTCCTCCGGCAGAGATGGAAGAGGCTGTTTTCAGCGATGATAAACAGACAAGAGAAGAAAACATCCGCGTCATCACCGAGAAACTCGAGGAGGCATTTGCCGACAACGAAGAGTGGCTGGCAGTATTAGGCGAGGCTGTTTACCAGTATCAGAAAAAGACCGTTCGTAAGATGATCTTAAAAGACCACAAACGTCCGGACGGCCGTGCGATCACAGAAATCCGTCCTCTGGCAGCAGAGGTTGACATTATCCCGCGTGTTCATGGTTCCGCTATGTTCACCCGTGGACAGACTCAGATCTGCAACGTAACAACACTGGCTCCGCTTTCCGAAGCACAGAAACTGGACGGACTGGATGAGTTCGAGACCTCCAAACGTTACATGCATCAGTACAACTTCCCGTCCTACTCTGTAGGTGAGACAAAACCGTCCCGCGGACCGGGACGCCGTGAGATCGGCCATGGTGCTCTGGCAGAACGTGCCCTGGTTCCGGTACTTCCGACCGAGGAAGAGTTCCCGTACGCAATCCGTACCGTATCCGAGACCTTCGAGTCTAACGGTTCTACTTCCCAGGCAAGTATCTGTGCATCCACCATGTCTCTGATGGCTGCCGGTGTACCGATCAAAAAACCGGTTGCAGGTATCTCCTGCGGTCTGGTAACAGGCGAGACCGATGATGATTACCTCGTACTGACCGATATCCAGGGTCTCGAAGACTTCTTCGGCGACATGGACTTTAAGGTAGCTGGTACCCACGACGGAATCACTGCAATCCAGATGGATATCAAGATCCATGGACTGACCCGTCAGATCGTAGAAGAGGCGATTGCCAGAACGAAACAGGCAAGAGAGTACATCCTGACCGAGGTTATGGAGAAAGCGATCGCAGAGCCGCGTAAGACGGTCGGCGAGTTCGCTCCGAAGATCATCCAGATGATGATCGACCCGCAGAAGATCGGTGAAGTTGTCGGCCAGAGAGGAAAGACCATCAACGCCATCATCGATGAGACCGGCGTAAAGATCGACATCACAGACGACGGTGCAGTTTCCATCTGCGGAACCGAGCAGGCTATGATGGATCAGGCAAAGAAATATATCGAGATCATCGCAAGCGACTTTACCGAGGGACAGATCCTGACCGGAAAAGTTGTCAGCATCAAAGACTTCGGTGCTTTCCTTGAGTTCGCACCTGGAAAAGAAGGTCTGGTACACATCTCCAAGCTCGCAAAACAGCGTGTTGAGAAAGTAGAAGACGTTGTCAGCCTTGGCGATGTTGTAAAAGTAGTCTGCATGGGCAAAGATAAAATGGGCCGTGTAAGCTTCAGTATCAAGGATGTTCCGGCAGACGCGAAATAAATAGATCTGCCAGACGATAAAGAGCGGGGAACACAGAAAAAGGGATCTGCAAAACGGTTCGTTTTTCTGTGTTTTCTTATGTCCAATAGGAGTGAAAGCTATGAGATACCATAATATAACGAAAGACGATATGCTGAACGGAGACGGCCTGCGCGTCGTGCTCTGGGTCGCCGGATGCGGTCATCACTGTAAGGGATGTCAGAATCCGATTACCTGGGATCCAAATGGCGGCATCCCGTTTGATGACGCGGCAAAGGCAGAAATTTTTGAACAGCTGGACAAGGACTACATTTCCGGCATCACCTTCTCCGGCGGAGATCCGCTGTATGAGGCAAACCGGGCGGATGTGACGGCTCTGGCAAAAGAGATCAAGGAAAGATATCCGAAAAAAGATATCTGGGTTTACACCGGATATGAGTGGGAATCCGTCTGTGATCTGGAACTGATGGATTACACGGACGTGGTTGTGGACGGCCGCTTTATTCTTGCCCAGAGGGACGTTACCCTGGAATGGAAGGGCAGCCCGAATCAGAGAGTCATTGATGTGAAAAAGACGAGAGCACGCGGCGAAGTCGTACTGTTCGGCGAGAAATAGACACAAAAAGAAAAGGAGACGCTTTATGGAAACCATTAAAATTCAGTATTTAAACGATGAAATTGAGCGCCTGCGCTATATCGACGGAAAGTCCGACTGGATCGACCTGCGCGCGGCAGAAGAAGTAGAGTTAAAGGCCGGAGAATTCAAGCTGATCCACCTCGGCGTTGCCATGCAGCTGCCGGAGGGCTACGAGGCGCATATCGTGCCGAGAAGCAGCACCTTCAAGAATTTCGGTATTATCCAGACAAACCACTGCGGTATCATCGACGAGAGCTACTGCGGACCGAACGACTGGTTCTACATGCCGGCGTATGCCCTGCGCGACACCGTGATTCATGTCAATGACCGTATCTGCCAGTTCCGCATCGAGAAGCATCAGCCGACGATCAGCTTTGAAGAAGTTGATCACTTAAACGGCGAGGACCGCGGCGGAATTGGAAGTACAGGAAAACAGTAAATCTGAGCTGCGAATTATTATAGAAAGACCCCGGAAACATCAGTGAAAACTGGCGTTTCCGGGGTCTTTTTTATTTTATCTGAACCGTATTATTCGTGATTTTGAATTTTTTAAAGCTGTTGATGAAGCTCGAAATCCTGCTGTACCCATACTGCTTCACATCAAAGCCCGGGAAGCGGCTCCGTAGAGCGTCGTGGATGATGCTCAGGTTGTCGATATGGCCGCCGTTGGAGCAGATCAGGTCGGTGATGCATTTCTCAATCTGCTGGCGCGATACGGTGTTCTGGCGCTCTTTCACGAGGTAATTGTGACCCGTCTTCAGCACCTCGATATCATTCATACTCTCCAAAAACGTAGAAAGCTTCGAATAGCCGTAATTTCGAACATCAAACTCCGAAAATTTCTTCTGTAAAATACTGCCGATCTCACTGAGCGTCGTATTCTTTCCATGGTCATTATTTTCCGTCAGCACACGGGAAACCGTCCGTTCAATCTCGGCCTTGCTCGTAATCGCTTCGTCCTGCGAAGCGCCATATCCATAGCGCGCCGAACTTTCCGAAACAGCGGGAATCGCAGGAGAGATATCATCCTCATTCTGGGAGATCACCTCAAGAATTTTAAAGGCATCACACGCCACACGGAACGACGATGGAGTCTTCTGCTCACCCATACCGAGCACGAACATTCCAGATTCGCGCAGCCGCTGTGCCAGCTTCGTAAAGTCGGAATCCGAGGAGACCAGGCAGAAGCCCTCCACATTTCCGGAATAGAGAATGTCCATCGCATCGATGATCATCGCGGAGTCGGTCGAGTTCTTTCCGTTCGTATTGCTGTACTGCTGGATCGGGTTGATCGAGTAGCGTAAGAGCTGCTCCTTCCAGCTTTTCTTCGAGATATCGGTCCAGTCCCCGTAGATTCTCTTGTAAGTAGCGACGCCCTGGTCCGAAACCTCGT
>ERZ827168.1095-NODE-1095-length-39399-cov-5.895766_pt1 | contig 39399 bp, 41 predicted proteins | sample MGYA00519868_ERZ827168 | MGnify/ENA primary metagenome ERZ827168 (study PRJEB31778, sample SAMEA3449271) | human gut metagenome | biome: human gut; feature: human-associated habitat; material: faeces | place: United Kingdom | collected 2010/2012 ...
GCTACACCGGTATGTTCTCGTTCGGTCACGCGGGCTTCGTGTGCATCGGCGCGTACGTGTCCGTCATCTGCACGATGGCATTTGGCCTGCCGTACTGGCTCTCGCTCATTCTTGCTGGACTCGTCGCCATGCTGCTCGGCGCGGGACTCGGTAAGATCACGCTCAACCTCAAGGGCGACTATTTCTGCATTGCCACGCTCGGCGTGGGCGAGGCGATCCGATTGATCTTCAACAATTTGCAGCTCAATATCAACGTCGGCGGCAAGGACTTCCTGCTCGACGGTGCGAAGGGCGTTGCGAGTATCCCGCTGCACACCACTTTTGCAGGCTCGCTCGTGATCGTCGTCATTTTCCTCACCGCCACGGCGCTGCTGATGAACTCCAAGCACGGGCGCAGCATGCTCGCCGTGCGCGAGGACGATCTGGCCGCGCAGATGAGCGGCATCAACACCTTCCGCTCCAAGATGCTTGCCATGTGCATGTCCGCGCTCTACGCCGGCATCGCCGGCGGCATGATGGCGCACTACTTCGGTTATCTCCAGCCCAAGATGTTTATGATGGTCAAGTCCACGGAATATACCATCATGGTCATTTTCGGCGGCATGGGTTCCATCACCGGCTCGGTGCTCGGCACGGTGCTGCTGTGCGCACTGCCGGAGCTGCTGCGCGCGATGGGCGACTGGCGACTTGTGATATACGGCCTTGCCGTTATCATCATCATGATCGTCCGCCCGAAGGGCCTCATGGGCGGCAAGGAGTTTCCGATTGGCCGCATCTGCCGTGCCATTGGCCGCATTTTCACCGGAAAAAAGAAGGACCTGCCCCCGCCTGACGGCGGAAACGGCAGCGGAGAGGAGGCGCTGGTATGAATGACATCACCTTTAGAAATCACGACCCCGATGTTATGCTCGAACTCTGGCATGTTACCAAGCGCTTCGGCGGTCTGACCGCTGTGGGCGATGTCTCCTTTAAGATCAAAAAGGGCGAGATCTACGCGCTCATCGGCCCCAACGGCGCCGGTAAGACCACCATCTTCAATCTCATCACCGGTGTCTACGCGCTCACGGAAGGCCGCGTCATTTTCAATGGTACGGTCATCGGACAGGGCGAGGACATCATCAAGGACGACATGCGCGAGACCGAGGTCAAGCCCTTCCAGAAAAAGCCCTACGACATCATGTCCCGCGGTATGGCGCGCACCTTCCAGAATATCCGCCTGTTCAAGAGCGAAACGGTGTACAACAACGTTCTCACGGCCTGCCACGCGGGCGCGGACTACAACATTTTCCAGTCCCTCTGGCGCTTCAAGTTCGGCCCCAAGTGGCTGACGAAGTACTACTGGCAGGAAAAGGCGCTGCGCGAGAAGACGGAAGAGCTTCTCAAGATCATGGGCATCTGGGAGCAGCGCGATATGATCGCGGTCAACCTGCCCTACGGTCAGCAGCGCAAGCTGGAGATCGCCCGTGCGCTGGCGACCGACCCGAAGCTTTTGCTGCTCGACGAGCCTGCCGCAGGTATGAACCCGGAGGAAACGCTTGCGCTGATGGATCTTATCCGTGAGATCCGCGACCGCTTCGACCTCACCGTGCTCATCATTGAGCACCACATGGATCTCGTCATGAATGTTTCCGACCGCATTTTCGTGCTCAACTTCGGTAAACCCCTTGCCGAAGGCACCCCTGCGGAGATCCAGAGCAATCCTGAGGTCATCGAGGCCTATCTCGGAAAGGAGGACGACGGCGATGGCGATGCTTGAAATTCGTGATCTGAACGTTTATTACGGCGGCATCCATGCCCTCAAGGGCATCTCCCTCGAGGTTTCGGAGGGGCAGATCGTATCCATGATCGGCTCCAACGGCGCGGGCAAATCGTCCATGATGAATGCCATCTCCGGCATTGTAAAATACAAGTCCGGCGAGATCCTCTATAAGGGCGAGCCGCTGCCGACGGCGGCGAACAAGGTCGTCAAGCTCGGCGTGTGCCAGGTGCCGGAGGGGCGTCAGATCTTCGCAAACCTCACGACCTACGAAAACCTCAAGATCGGCGCTTACCTTCGCAACGACAAGGACGGCATCGAGCGCGACCTCAAGCGCGTGTATGAGATCTTCCCGCGTCTGGAAGAGCGCAAGAACCAGATCGCCGGTACGCTTTCCGGCGGCGAGCAGCAGATGCTCGCCATGGGCCGCGGTATCATGTCCGCACCTGACCTTATCATGTTAGATGAGCCGTCCCTTGGCCTTGCACCGCTCTTGGTCAACACAATTTTCGACACCATTAAGGAGATCAAGGCCATGGGCAAGACCATTCTGCTCGTTGAGCAGAACGCGCTCAAGGCGCTTTCCGTCGCGGACAACGCCTATGTTCTTGAACAGGGCCGCATCACCAAGTTCGGCCCCGGCCAGGAACTTCTCAAGGATCCAGCTATCGCGGAGGCCTATCTCGGCAAGGCCGCGCGCTGAATTTACCGAAAAATCTCGGAGGTATGTTACAATGGCTAAAACAGCACAGGAGGTCATGCAGCTCATTCGTGAGCAGGGCATCAAGATGGTGGACTTCAAAATGGTCGATATCAACGGCCAGTACCGCCACGTGACCATTCCTGCACAGAATTTCACGGAGGCGACCATGACCGACGGCATCGGTTTCGACGCCTCGAACTATGGCTACGCTGTGGTCGAAAAGAGCGATATGGTCTTTATCCCTGACCCGGACACCGCGCAGATCGACCCGTTCTGCGAGATCCCGACGCTCTCGATGACCGGCAATGCCATGATCATCGACTATCCTGCCAACCGTCCGCTCGATCAGTATCCGCGCAACATCGTGCGCGCGGCGGAGCAGTATATGCGTGACAGCGGCATCGCCGACACCATGCTCATTCTGCCCGAGTTTGAATTCTATCTCTTCGACGATGTGGCGTGGAAGGTCGCGCCGGACGAGATCGGTATGAGCCTTGACGCCGAGCAGGCACACTGGAACGGCGACATCAACGGCCGCGGCGTGATCGTTCCCCGTCAGGGTCACTACCATATCGCAAAGCCGCTTGACCGCACCTATGAGTGCCGCAGCGAGATGTGCCTGCACATGGAAGAAGCCGGCATTCCCATCAAGTACCACCACCCTGAGGTCGGCGGCGCGGGTCAGTTTGAGGTCGAGCCGAAGCTCGGCGAGATGAGCAAGATGGCCGACGCGAGCATGATGATCAAGTACATCATCCGCAACACGGCGCTCAAGTACGGCAAGACCGCGACCTTTATGCCCAAGCCCGTCTACGGTGAGGCAGGCAGCGGCATGCACGTACACATGCTGCTCTTGAAGAACGGCGAGCCGGTGTTCTCCGATGACAACGGTTACTCTCACCTCAGCCAGGAGGCGCACTGGTTCATGGGCGGCCTTTTGAAGCATGTTTCCTCGCTCTGCGCCATCACGAACCCGTCTACCAACTCCTTCAAGCGTCTGGTGCCCGGCTTTGAGGCACCCGTTACCGTCGGCTACGCCACGAGTAACCGCAGCGCGGTCATTCGTATTCCTGCCTACGCCAAGACGCCGAACCTGCGCCGCTTTGAGATCCGCAATCCGGACGCTACCTGCAACCCGTATTTCTGCTATGCGGCGCTGCTGATGGCAGGACTTGACGGCATCAAAAACAAGATCGACCCGCATGCAAACGGCTGGGGACCCTATGATGTGAACCTCTATACCCTCTCCGATGAGGAGAAGGCCAAGCTTCACCACCTGCCGACTTCGCTCGACGCGGCGCTCGACGCGCTTGAAGCGGATCACGACTACCTTACGCGCGGCGGCGTATTCCCTGAAGCGCTGCTCAAGAACTTCATCGCTGCCAAGCGCAAGGAGTGCGCGGCGATGGCTGCCATTCCGCACCCCGCGGAGTTTGAGCGCTACTACAACCTGTGAGAATATTTCCAATGCAAAAAGAGAGCTGCCCCAGGGGCGGCTCTCTTTTTGCATTGGAACAGTTATCTTGTGCGGTGCAAAGCAGGGGACAAGATCAGATTAGTCAAAGGGGTTAAAGCCGGCGGTTTGCTTGTTGGCAAGGAAAACCTTTAAGAGGTTTCCGTCATCTTCAGCCAACTTTACAGTTGCACCTTCACCACGGAAGCTAAGACTTGCCGAAGGCGCGCTAAATAAAGTTTCACCGTTGATGGTATCAACATTCTTGGCATCTTCGAGATTTTGAATCATTTCAACAACAAAGTCATCATCAAACTTTTTCTTGCTTGTTACCGCAATATCCGTACGGTCATGTTTCGGAGAAGATGAAGCAGGACAGTGCAAATCGAATGGAAGCCTATATGCAGCACACCATCTGTGGAAAGAAGCTGCAAAACGGTTAAAGGGTCAGATAAAGGGTCAAACAAAAAAAGAAGTCCAAAACCTTACGGTTTCAGACTTCTCAGTGGCAGCGGGAGAAGGATTCGAATTCGATGGTAGGTGTAAAATGCTGTAAATGCGCGTAAAAGAATCCCTGTATTTTCAAGGCTTTTCGGGTTTTGGCGTAAAATGTTGTAAAGCCCTGTAAAAGCTGTTTGGGGTAAACTTAGGGGTCAAAAAGAGGCTTCTTTGCCTTCTACAAATGACCCTGCTTTTGTCTTTCTGTCCGCTATTCTTATTTGAAATTCGGATGTCTATATAAGACTACTGTTTCCCCGTTCTCGATCTTTTCTTTTTTCAAAACTGTGAGCATTGATTGGTTTTCCATATAGTCAACATTTTCTTTTGCAAACGCAGACTTGCAATAATGCTGATGTTCGTCTTTTTCATCTATGAATACAAAATATGTTTCGCCTGACCGCTCGTTTTTTATGATAAAGTCTGCATCGATCTGGCTATTCACTCGCACTTTTTGAGGATTGAACTGTGCAATTAAAAAATCACCTTCCAGTGTCTCTTTCAGGCCAATAATTGCATCTAATCGGCCTTTGATCCTTTCCCAATTCCGCCCGTTTTCAATTCTCCTGCCGTCCATTCTTCCATTCAGTAGTGCTGGAATCAGCTTTTCGCCATAGTATTCTGCTATACGGATCCCAAAATCAACGTCCCGGGCATACTGCATTCCCGACAAGTGGGGAAAGTCCTCAAAAGCAAACTTTAGCCGAATATGGAACGCCTTGCCACGTCTGCCGGTTACAATGTGATATTCAGTTTTGCTCAATCGTTCCCATTCCCGAGCAGCCTTTACAAGTAGACACATTTCGACATTTCCCCTAAAAAAAGCGGAACTCTGAATCCAGAGCTCCGCAACAGCGTTTTCTTTCGGGTCTAACCCTACATCAGCCTGTGGAAACCGCTTAACCCTAATACAAGACTCCACAAGTGTACGGATGCTGACCCCATCACTTGCTTCAACGTCACGGCAGACAATCATGTTGCTGCCTACTTAGAGTATATGCACTTCCGCCCATTTTGTCAATGAGAATTCACGAAATTTCTTTATCTCAGACAACCTCATCGCAATATATGCAGCAAGAGCGGAGGAACTACCCTCCGCTCTTCTATTATCCCTCGCCTTGCCCCTCAGAGGCCGCAGGAGCGCTTTCGTCGCGCTCTATGGCTTCGTCCTATAGCTCGGTTGATAAAGCCGTTCACGCTCTCGCTGTGGGCTTCTGCGTGGGCTCAACAATCAAAGCATTCCGGCCTGATTACTTCCCGTGCGTTATCGTGTAAAGTAATTCCGAAAATCACTCTGCATTCTGCTTTTCTTCAATGCAGTCGAGAACATAATCGCGCAAAACTGCGTTCGACGTCTTCCCAATCTCTGCACAGTATGTCTTAAATTTTTCCGCTTGGTCTTTCTTCACGCGGCAGCCCAGCGTCGTCATATTTTCCGCATCCCATTTCGCATTTGCTTTTTTCCTCGATTCCGTTACCGCCATTCTATCCCCCCTTTCCAGTTGACAGTATTATATCACTTCACAAATACTATTAACAGTACCGCATTGCACAATTATGTACTGTTAATATTGTTTATCTCGTGTATTGATTAGTACTGTTAATAGTGTATAATAGAAGCATAGCAAGAACCAAGAGATTGAGCGAAGGTCGATAGCCGACGCGACACCGTAAGAGCTGGAACGGAGAAGATTGATAGAAACTCCCAAAGGGATAGATACTCAGAGCCACCAGCCGCCGATCTCACCCACAACTTAAGGAGGATAAAACAATGAGCATCAATGAAATGGACAGCAAGATCAAGGAGCTGCGCGAGCTTCGCCGCATGGCCGACGAGCTGGCCGCGGAAATGGAGGCCATTCAGGACAGCATCAAGGCCCACATGGACACCGAGGGCATGGAAAGCATCAATGGCACAGATTGGAAGGTGACCTATAAGGCCGTGACTTCTTCTCGCTTGGACACCAACGCATTGAAAAAGGCTCTTCCCGATCTGGCACAGCAGTTCACAAAGACCACCACCACCCGCCGGTTCTGCGTGGCATGAAAACACTACCAACCACCACAGAAGGATTACAAGGAGGCCGCAACATGGATGCACAAACCCAGCTAGCAGCAGAACTTTATAAAACGCTCAATGATGCGCAAAAACAGGAAGTCTTGAGCATGATTGATACTTTACTAAGTCAGCAATTAAACGATCAACAATCGCTTGATTCTCATTCCGCTGCTACGGAAAATCAAGATAGCATCGCATGAGAAAGGCTCCATGTCCCAGCCGACCAAAGCAAGACACGGAGCCACCACCAACCACCACAGGGAGGCCGGTATCGGTATTATACCGACCTCCCGCCGAGAAAACAAGGAGGAACTTTTATGAACGATATCATTATTCCCGCAAAGTACCGGCGTGACTTGGATAATGCCGAATACCAGGTCAATGCAGCACACGCCTTACTTGAAAACATCATCGAGCCGATGATCCACTGCACCCGCTGCGAAGGACTGCTAATAGAATACTCGGCACAGACCGGTGGTGATCTGAACAAGGCCGCCCGTGCATGGATGGAAGAAAACATTGATGTGCTATATGCCGCCGAATATGCCGCACAGCACGACGATCAACTCGGAAAGAAGCTGCGATTTGCCGCCGTGTTCCTCGTCCCCCTCTGCAAAGCCGGTGAGATAGAGGCCGAGGATCGCACCCAGGCTGAAACCGGCCACGCCGCCGGTGATGCCAAGAAACACACTGCCGAGCAGCGCACCGAGCAAAGCCGTGATAACCACGATCCATGCATCTTCCGCGTCCATCTCGGTTTTCCATGTTTCGGGGTCAAGGCCCACAAGGTACAGCCCCAGCAACACACCGAGGGATAAGCCGATGACGCCGCCTGTGATGCCGCCGAACGCCGCGCCGAGCGTTGCACCGAGCAGCGCCGTTAAAACGGTCAGCCATGTTGCCTTGCTCTTGGGGATAACTTTCTTGTCAAAGCTCCATTTCAGGTCATCGATCACAATTTCAAGACCTGCGCGAATGGTCTTGAAGATATCGTTGATCTTTGTAAATACCTTATCGAGCTTTTCCATCATGGGACCGTCATCAAAGTCAAAGTCCGGCGCGATGGCCGCTGCGCCGCCGCCACCGGCAGCGGTATTCGTCGTGCCGAGCTTGTTGATCTCATCGAACGCCGCAAGCGCGTCTGTCGCTTCCTTTGCCGCCTTGCCGGTCGCGTCAATGGCGGCAGCCTCTTTGTAGAGGTTTTTGCCCGATGCCTCCATGCTCTTCTTTGACTTACCGCTCAGAATCGAAATGATCGTCACGATCTCCGACACAATGGCCGCAAGCAGATTCATTAGCCACGTCAGCGCCGGAATGAGTACGTCCATCAAAGGCGCGGCCAGCGTCAGCAGCGCACCTTTGAGGCGGGCAAAAGCGTCGGATGCCTCTGCGCTGGTCGCAATAGCCGCCTTAATCTGCTTGCACAGCGCCGCGAGCGCCGCCGTGATGACCGAGAACACGAGCATAGAGCGCGCGAGGCTCTTGACCTGATCTTTGAAACGCGCGGCATACTGGCTCGCTTTGGCGAGCGCTGAATTTTCAGCCTCGCGCTCCTTGCGCTCCTGCTCCGTATTAGCGATCAACTCACCGGCAGCGACTTTTGCTTTGTCGAGCTTTACCGTCATGCTGTCGATGTTGGCGGTCGTCTCTTCGTAAGCAGCCGAAAGCGTTTTGACCTCCTTCGTCTGCGTGTGCAAAAGCTCCTCCTGCTGTTTGAGTTCCGCCTCCGCAGCAGCACGGCGGTCTAACACTTGTGCCTGATACTCGCTCTGTGTAAAGCCCTGTTTTTGGATCCATTCGCGGTCGTTCAGCCGTTCGACTTCCTTTCGCAGCATCTTCACGCGTTCCTCCGTAGCTTTCGCTGCCTGAGATGCGGCGTCAAGCTGCTTTTCAAGGTTCATCTTATTGCCCGTTTCCTTTTCAAGCTTGCTGTTCAGTTCGGATATCTCGTCACGCAGCTTGCTCAGTTTCTTTTGTGCTTTGGTCGAATCCAAGTCGCAGGAGAAGATCACACTGCCGTCAGCATTTGCCATTTAATCACTCCTTTCCCGCTCCCAGCCACTTAGAAATAGTCGTTTCTTCTTCCTGACTGAGTTTGTGTTTCATATTCACGATATTGCTGTTTCTGCGGTACCACTCGCGTTCATCCTTTTCAAGTGTCTTGCCGCGCGCCTTTTTGTCGCGGATGCGCACGACCTGAGCAAAGGTGCAGTCCCCGAGATCGTTATACGCACCGAGGAACGTCCACCAATGGACGCCCCCGGTGTTGGTCTCCGCATCATAAGGGATTCCGCGGATATCTTGTCCGAATACTCGGTTGATGGGAGGGAGAATCAAAGGATAATCCTGCTCCCAATCGACCAACTTCGGCGATTTCTTCTTATCCTGCTCTTTGCCGCCGTTCTGGAACCATGTAAAACGGTCTACAGCTTCCTGCAAGTGCTGCGGCGGGATATCCTCAGGCGAAACATAGAACATCTGCAAGATACCTTCCGCACGGTCTGCGCCGTCTAAGTCCGAATCGCTCAGCATGACAAAAATGTCAAGAATCACGCGAAAATCTGTGCGTATCTCATAACTCACTCCGCCAATCTCAACGGAGGATGGCAGTCCCCAATTCATCGGCGATACTTTGCCGTGTACTTCTGAATGCGCGGATTCGTGGCTTTCTGCTCACGAGCAAAGGCGCTGTCCGTCTCATCCATCAGCGCAAGCAGGAAATTTGTCCACACATGCAGGCCGTCCGCCATCGCGTAGAGGTTCATGCTGCCAAAGATGCTGTCACACACCGGCTCTTCAAAAAGGCTGTCGATAATCTCGCGCATCTCCTTGTCGCGGCGGTCGGCAATGTTGAAAATCTCAACGCGGTCGCCGCACTTCTTCACCTCATCTGCGTATTTATCCTGCTTCTTGTCCAGTGTGTCAAACGCGTTGTAAAGACGCTGGATAAATGCGCCGTCAGTAGGGTTGAATCGAATGATCACATCTCCTTTAACGCCGTGGACGGTGTATTCCTGCACGCCGGTTTCAAATTTCAGTTCTGCCATATTTTTCCCTCCTTAATACTCGTAGCTGACGGATGCCGGAACGCTGTTGTTTTCAAGGAACAGTCCGGCGCGGATGCTCTGCGGCTCACGGCACACATTTACCGCACGGCTGGCATAATTGTCAAAGTCGGCTTTGCGCGTCTTCGCGTTACAGGGACGGTCAGCATAAAGCGGCTCGTCAGGATGGCGGTCTGCATAGTCACAAAGGAGCTGGAGCATGAGTGAGTTGTCCTTATGCTTGCTGCAAAGTGCCTGGAACTGCCGCTGATCCATAGAGATGTCCATTTTCAGAAGCTCCGCGTCCGCACTCAGCTTATCGCCGGAAAGCTCATTCCACTTGTCCACAGCCTCGGTATGGGAACGGCGGATATGCTCGATCTCATTGATGGTGTTTTCGTATGCAGCCTTGCGCTGCTGTTCCCATTCCTCGCGGCGTTCGGCGGCGTGTACGCGGGAGATGGTTTCGGCGCGTTCCTGCGCGGCAAGTTCCCTTTCGAGGCCGTCCAGCTCGGACAGCTTCTTCATGTAGGTGGTCACGGTGTCATAAATACGATTTTTGTAGTTCACTTTACGTTCTCCTTTAATTCGCCTGGGATAATTTCCTGTAATAATATGTCGATCTCCGATAATTTTTCCGGATACAACAGCAGATGCTCCGCATCATCCGCAAAGCGGTCTGCTGCGGCCTGTAACGGCGCTACTGCGCTTTTTTTGTATGCCGCTGTCGCTGTCGCAATGGCCTTTTCTGCGCTCTCCTGCGTCTTCTGTCGTTCTTCCAGCAAAGCCGTCTCGTGTTTCTTGTAGGCAATAAATTCCGCTGTTCGATCTACATTTTCAACGAAATACGGGCTTTTAGGCGGCGTATACTTTCTTTTTAGATTTGCAAGCGCCGCCTCATTTACGGATAGCTCTTGCAGTGCCGCCGTTACAATTTTGCAGACCTCAGAAATAAAGTCCATTGTCACATCTCACCACGCAACATGGCATTGAATAAGGCATTGCTGGCTTTGTGATCTTTTGCTTTCTCGCTCAACTCCTGCGCATACTTTTCAATGGCCTTGCCCAGCTCGGATGCAGCGATACGGTTTGCAGCAAGATCACGGCGGGCGAGGTCGGCGGCCTGCTCGTCAATGTTGCGCCGATCAAGGTTATCAAGGCTCACATTGGCACGAATCGTCTTATATGCCTCGTCCTGTGCCTTGCGCTGTTCGGTTTCCTGCCGTGCACGGTATTCAGCTTTTAAGCGGCTTCGGGCGGCTCTATATTCGGGGGACGATCTTTCCAGTTCGGCGCGGGTACAGGCGTCCAAATACGCCTCGTCGCTGTCATAGTCGCCGCGCTTTACAATGTCAAAGACGCTACTCAAATCAAAGCCGAGGGCAGTCTTTGCCTTTTCCTTTACGCTCTCAGCGGTCTCAATTCTTGCATTCAATTCCATAGTGAAGTTTCCTTTCTGCGGTCTTTCCCGCCGTCTATCTTCAACTTTTGCTCAAGTTTGAGCGAAAGTTGCGGTCAAAAATGCCCGTAATTAATTGATTTTCAAACGTCAATAACGATGATGGGGTCGCAGCCGGTCAAAAATTTTTCCGCGGCTGCTTCGGTCGGAAATACCTCAGTTCGTCCGCCGCCGCGACAGGCAGACCATTCACCGTCTTCCAGCAGCATCACAAAGCCGATGTTGCTTTGCATCCGCCCCGCATATTGCTGTAAAGCGGATAGCCTTGCTTTGAGTGAGTTATTCATCGCTGTTTCTGCTCCCTTCGCCATGCTTCAAGCTCGTCAAGCTGCTGCATGATGTCTGTGATCTCCGTGTATTTCACCGTCTGACGTAAAATCTCTGCCGCGGCACTCACGCGGGTCTGTGCGGGCGCGTCTGCATCCTGCATGATCGTTGCCAGCGTATCCGCCGCGGCGTGCGCCCGCTCTTGCAGCACATTCCGCGCTGCTTCGGTTCGCTCGCGCCGTGCCTCGTTATACTTCTGCATAAACTCAGGGTCGCGTTTTCGGCGATAGATCGTCTGCTCGTTGATATCGAGCTTTGCCGCCGCGCTCCGCACCGTCGCGGAGATCAAGAGCGCGTCAATAATGGTCTCATCTCGAATTTTCTTTGCCAAAGTTTGAAAAGCCCCCTTTCCGGCTTTGTTTTTTCTGACGTTGCATCGTTCTTTCAACGGTAAAATTCCACTAACGGCTTTCGAATGCGCGGATGCCGCAAGGCTCGCAGCGCTTCCCGCCTCAACTTTGGGTCTGGCTTTCGTCCGAACCAGAATTCACCGATGATCGCCGCGCGCTGTGCATCCGGCAGTTGTGCAAGTGCCGCTTGCACAGCCTGTTGAAAATCCCGTTGTTCGACGTCCTCAAAGGCTTCTGCCGCCGCTTCATCTGAGATTGTGTCACCAAGCGTCAGGTCGCTGTCCTCGTCGCCTATCGGCTCGTCCATCGACCGGCAAACAGTGTTGATGGGGTCACATCGCGTCCGCTGTGTTCGCTGCCCGCAGGCTTCTGTGAACTCCGCCTTGAGCTTAATGCCGTACAGCGTGAGAAATTCACCCTTGTTCACATCCCATGTCGGCAGCGTGTCCATGAGGGAGATAAACGCCACTTGCAGAAGGTCGCTTTCCCCGACACCTGCGCGACCTTCCATTGCCCGCGCCCACCTCAAGGACTGCTGCCATGCAAAGCGTTCAACCGCCGCCCAAAGGCTTAGAATGTCCGCCTTGCCAGCCTGTACCGCTGCTGCAATTTCGCTTGTTCGCTTATCCTGTGTGTCAAGTGGTTTTGCTTGCATATCCGTTCCTCCTGTGGTAAAATCAGAATTGACAAATCAGATTCACCACAAGAGCCGCTCTCCCCGTTTGGAGGAGAGCTTTTTTCATACGTGTATGAGAACCGCGCCGCTATCGATCACATCCTCGATGGGGCCGCTGTTGATCGTGCCCATCGCGTGGACTTCACGGTCGCCGTTACTCAGCTCGACGAGCGCGAGGCAGGCGACAGGGTACGTCTTGCCATCCTCGAATGCGTAACACATATTCGCAGGGGCAGGGATGATCTGAATGATTTTGTCGTTCATGGTTCTTGTCCTTTCCGTTCATAGGCTTAAAGCCTGAAATGTTTATTCATTGCCCGCTCAAACCTGTCTCGGTCATCAGCAGGCAGAAGCGGGATCACACGGTGTTGCATCTCGTCACGCTGACGGTAGCGGTCACGCTTTCGGCGTGCGGGTCTGGTTGATTTCAGAACGCTGCATGCTTCTAAGATAGTCATAAATCATCCTCGCTAAAATTAGAATTTTGACCATCTTTTCATTCCTCCAATATTCATGTGCCACTCTCCAAAAACCCCCCTCGGCGTTTTTTCTCTGGCTCACGGTACGGCTCCGAAAGCTCAGTAAACTTTTGATGCGCACCGTCAAAGCTCATCTGCACAACACCCTGCCGCCCGCGGCGGTTTTTGGCAACAGAAACCCCGATTGTACCAGAATCGTCAATGCGCCAGAGAAACAGCACCTTCGAGCCGTTTTGCTCCAACTCCCCCGAATCTCGCAGGGAAAGCAGTGTTGGGCGGTCAGTGTCATTAACACCACGGTTAAGCTGTGCCGCCGCAATGATGGGAATCTGTAGCTCAGACGCAAGGTTTTTCAAGTCGCGGCTGATCTGTCCAAGTTCAAGATTTCGGCTGTCTGCACGGCGGTCAGCCTGCATCAGACCGAGATAGTCGATGACGATCAACCGCAGGTTTTGAATGGTCGCCGCTGCACCTCGAATTTTACTCGCTGTTGCTGCGGGCTCGTCCCAAAAATGAAGAGGAAGCCGTTCAAGGCGGTTAGATGCCGCCGCGACATCCCCCCACAGCTCGTCATTCAAATCTCGGTCGATCAGCTCGTCCATTGTCGCCATACTGCGGCGCGCAAGCAAGCGCTCGGTCAGCTCGGAAGCACCCATTTCCAGCGAGACGAAAAGCGTCTCGTTTCCAGCTCGGGCCGCGCTTTCTGCAAGGTCGAGCAGAAAAGCGGACTTGCCGACACCTGGACGAGCACCGACGATGATGAGCTGTCCACCCTCAAACCCTTTCAGAATGCTGTCCAGTATCGGGAACCCTGTATCGATACGAGACTGTTCCTGCGCTGAAAGGCTCCGCAGTGTCTCTGTGAGGGCCTGCGAGACGCTTTTCAGCCGTCCACCTGTGTTGTCAAGGAGATACGCCTTGCAGAGTTCGGCGATCGCTGTCGCTGGATTCTCTTCATCGAGCGCCGCAAGCACCCCATCGCGTAACCGCTTTTCCGCTGCGTGCTTATGTAGCAAGCGGGCATATTCCTCCGCGTTTGCAAGTGTGGGTGTCAAATCAATACAGTCGGCAAGAAACTGCCTGGGATTGTCCACAAGACCCCGGAGACCATCGGCGGCAATGTTTACATCAAACGCCTTGCCGCGTGATACTGCGCTATCAGCAGCGTCAAAGACCATAGTGCAGGCGGAAATGGAGAAGTCCTCGATGTTTACGATCTGCCGAAGTTGTAAGACCCGTTTGGGTTCAAGACAAACCGTTGCAGTCAGCGAGTATTCAAGAGCCGAGGTATCCTGCATCACGTATCGCCCCCCATCTTCGCCAAGAGTTGCGTAAACTGCTTCCTAAACTTGCCTCCCGACAAGATGTTGCTCTGCCAGAATGAATCGAACTGCGAAAACTGCAAGACTTCGTTGATGCTTTCCCAGTCGTGCTTGTCCAGTCGGTTACATTTGTCGAAGTCTGCCGCCCAGCTTTGCAAGGTCGCTTCTGAATGCGCCGTGCAGTTTGGCAAGCGTTCTTCGATCTGATCCGCGAGCCAGCGCGCAGCGCGGTATGGAAGCGAGTCGTGCTCAAAAACCTGCTTCGGTTTCTTCGTTCCGGCGGGAGGCGGAACGAGAGAATGATTTGAATTGAAATGTATTGAATTGGTATGATTCGTATACGCTTCGTTCAAAGGTATACGTTCGTATACGTCCGTATTCTCTCGAACACGATTCCATCTTGCTTCTATCGCCTTTTGGGCATTTTTGCAGCGATCTTGATATCTCTGTTTATCTGCGTCCAAAAGAGGTTGAACAAACCCCCATGTAATGGCCAGAGCAGGGCTATTAAAAGCCGGTTCTATCCCGTCTTCACCATAGCTGAAAATCGCATCCAAAAGCATCCCCTTTTCTTCAAGAGACAGGGCTTTTAGCCCCGGTCGCAAAGTGAAATAGAGCATCACTCCCGGTTGTTTCCCTCCGGCCATTAGTTTGTCTCCATTTGATCTTCAAGCCATTTTTCAAAAGCCTTTGCTGGAATCCTTACACAGTTACCAAGCCGAACAACGGGGAAGCCCGGCAAACGCATCCACCGATAGACTGTCGGTCTACTAACCCCCATTGCCGCAGCCAATGCCGTCGGTGTATATGCCAAAGATTCCATCAAATCGCCTCCCGTGACAGTTGTTCGATAACCTCAAAAATCTTAGACTTTTCCTCATCCGGTAGCTCTTTGCGCAACTTAGAAGAGTACCTCGATTCCGAAATCCCGAGAGCTGCTGCAATTTGGTACTGCCGTAAATCGCTTCTTGCCATCGCAGCTCTGATATCGCAATTCATTTTCATTCTCTTTTCCTCCTTTACCCTTGACTTTTTCCCTTACAAGAGGTAACATATCTGTGAAGAATTAAATATTTTTCTTCTCTGATATTCGTATCATAGCACAGGTGTTTCATAAAAACGATATTTCACTCTAATTTATTTTAGAGAGGATTTTGCAAAATATCTTCGCAGAAAAGAGGAACATAGATATGGCAAGACCGCCACGAGTTTCAACACCAACAACAAAGGCATTTGCAGACCGATTATCAGACTTGGTTCAAATAAAAAAGAGTGAAGGTCTGAGCCATGACGAGATCAGTAGACAGATAGGCGTATCAAGCGGCGTCTTATCCGAATGGATGTCAGACAACAAAACAGCAAGCATTGAAAATCTTGCTAAGTTGTCAAAGTACTTCGGAGTAAGCGCAGATTATCTTTTAGGGCTTGCAGCACTAAAAACTCCGGATGTTGATATTCAAAAGGCATGCGAAATAACCGGACTATCCGAGGACGCTATCTCTGTTTTGCAAGATTCTTTTCACGCTTCGGATGCATTAAACACGTTTCTTTTAGAAAGAAATTTTCGCAATCTCCTAATGAACATGTTGTACTTTAACTACGCTGTCATTGCATCCGGGCTCCATTATCAAATATTCAATTCGGATACCTGCAATGAAAGCGAAAAAGATGATTTGCTTAAATCAATTTATGATAGTCAGGCTGTCCTTGAAGACATCAAAGGCGCTCTAAAAACCTATATAAAAGTAAAAGAAAACCACGATGTTCTGCTACCGAGTGATGAAGGTTGCTTTTCACCGGAAGATTTTTACGAACTAAGGATCAACCGAAATCTATCAGCACTTTTGCATGATATTACTGGTGATAAATGGTGGTTCTCTGCCGAAGCGATTATAAATGAAGTTCAAGGAAATTTCACATAATGTCCACTTACTACCACAAGGTCCTATCTGATTCCGATATTGATGGAAAGTCTGTCAAACATACTATAAAATTCATTAAGGTCGTGGCATCATCGAAAATGTTAAGTACAATTCACCAAAAGTAAAAAACCGCCCCCGGTGTTGCAGCACCGAGGACGGTTATAGGGGGCAGCAAACTGATAGCCTACTGCCCTCCAATCATAACAAATGCAGGAGGAAAAAGCAATGCCAAGAAAAGCAAATACGCGCGCCGCGTCGGGCGCAGGCAGCATCCGGCAGCGGCCTGACGGTCGATGGGAAGCCCGTGTGACCGTCGGCAATGACCCAGGCACAGGAAAACCGATTCGCCGCAGCATCTACGGCAACACGCAGAAAGAAGTGTTGACCGCCATGCGCGACGCGCAAAAAGCGATCGACGACGGGCTTTACATAGAGCCGACGCGCCTGACACTTGCGCAATGGCTCGATATCTGGCAGAGCGATTATCTGCTCTCGCAGAAATACGGCACGGTCAAGACCTACAAGGCCCAAATCGCAACGCACATCAAGCCCGCCCTCGGCGCGGTGAAACTCACCAAACTCACGCCGCATATCATCCAGGGCTTTTACAACGATCTGCTCGCCAATGGCCGCATTGTTCCCAAACGGGACAAGCAGGGCAAGATCATCAAAAAGGACGGCGTCGCCGTCACGGAGACCGCACCGCTCAACGCAAAGACCGTGCGCAATGTTCACGGCGTTCTGACAAAGGCCCTTTCTCAGGCCGTCAAGGTGGGCTACATCGCACGCAATCCGTGTGACATGGTAGACCTTCCCCGCGTCGAGAAAGCGCAGATCATGCCGCTTACCGACGAACAGGTCAAGTCTTATCTCGCCGCAGCGGATACCGACAACGATTATGGAGATATTCTGAAAGTAATTCTCTTTACCGGCCTGCGTGAAGCCGAAGCGCTGGGGCTGACATGGGATTGTGTCGACTTCAAGAAAAGCACGCTCAAGATTTGCAAGCAGTTACAGAAGCGCCCCGCCGAAGCTGGCGGTTTCCAGTTTGCCGCCCTCAAAAACGACAAGACGCGCATCCTGCGCCCCGCCCCCTTCGTCATGGATATGCTGCGCGCCGTTCGCTCTAAGCAGGCGCAAAGGCGTTTACAGGCCGGTGATCTTTGGCAGGACTGGATAGACCCCGCCAAGCAGTACGCCGCCTGTCGGCTCGTTTTCACAAATGCGCTCGGCGACCACCTGCACCCACAGCGTCTTTATGCACATCATAAGAAGATTGCAGCCAAAGCAGGAGCGCCGGATGCCCGTGTGCATGATCTGCGCCACACCTTCGCCGTGCTCTCCCTGCAAAACGGTGACGACGTGAAGACCGTGCAAGAAAATCTCGGCCATGCGACCGCCGCTTTTACGTTGGACGTTTACGGCCACGTCTCAGAGCGCATGAAGGAGGACAGCGCCGCCCGGATGCAGGGCTATTTTGAAAATCTCAAAAAGGCATGAAAAAAGCTCCGTCGATCTCATCATCGGCGGAGCTGCTTTTATCCCCGTTAAGGGGTAAAACTTTTAATTGGGGTAAACTTAGGGGTAAAACGTATTCTGTCAAAATGCAAATGCAACTTTTCCACGTCAAAAGTGCCTAAATCATGTAGCCAAAATAAAGAACCGCAACTTTTCGGTCACGGTTCTTTGGCAGCGGGAGAAGGATTCGAACCCTCACATACGGAGTCAGAGTCCGCTGTGCTACCATTACACAATCCCGCTATATTGTGTTGTCCGCTGTGCTGTGTCATTCAGCGAACAAACGTTATTATAGCAGGAACTTTCAATTTGTCAATAGGAGATTTCCAAAAAGTCAAATTTAGGGGAAATACTTTTATTTGCTTTTTGGCATTACATCCAGATGGCAAATAGACGCAGCAGCGGCTCGAGCACACGGCGCACTACGCTGCGCTTTGCCCATTCCTCCGCCGTGACAAGATGGCTTTGATCGACGATGGCGTCCATATCCTCAAGCAGCGACTCGATCATCGGTGCGCCGTAGACCATCACGCCGCACTCGCAGTGCAGCTCAAAGCTGCGGTAGTCCATATTGACCGAGCCGACAAAAGCGGCCTCGCGATCCACCATGATGCTTTTGGCATGCAGAAAACCCGGGGTATAGCGGTAGATCTTTACGCCGTGGGCAAGAAGATTACCAAAGTAGGATTCCGCCACCCAATCGGCATACCAGTGATCCGGTTTGCCTGGCAGCATCAGCCGCACGTCCACGCCGCCGTCGCCTGCGATACAAAGCGTCCGCATCACGCTCTCATCGGGAATGAAATAGGGCGTTGTGATATAGAGAAATCGGCGCGCGCTGCTGATCATCTGCAAAAAGACGTCCTCTGCCGGATTGTCGGGATTGTTCTGCGGCCCATCGGTGAAGGGCTGGCAAAAGCCCTCGCTCCGCACCGGTGTGTGCGGGCGGTAATAGTCGTGCTCGTTGTGCATGACGCCGCCAATATTGATGCACATGTGGATAAAGCTCGCCGTCAGTCCCCAGGCGCCCTCGCCCTCAAGACGGACGCCGCTGTCCTTCCAGTAGCCGAAGCGCTCGATGAGGTTTGCATACTCGTCGGCGATGTTTACGCCGCCGGTGTAGGCAACGTCACCGTCAAAGCAGGCGATTTTACGGTGGTCGCGGTAGTTGAAGTAGAGCCGGTTCACATACTCATGCACGGGATTGAAGATGAACACCTCAACGCCTGCGTCGCGCAAGCGGTCGATCGTCTCGCCGCGGAAGCGCTTGATGTTGCCGAAATCGTCGAAGATGATCTTGACCTCAATGCCTTCGTGCGCTTTGGCGCAGAGGATCTTTTCAAGCTCTGACCAGAGCCGACCTTCAGCCAGAATGAAGTATTCCAGAAAGATGAAACGCTCGGCCTTCTTTGCCTGCTCGATAAGCTCGCGCAGCAGCAGTGCGCCCTCGGGCAGATAGGTGACGCGGGTGTCCTGATAGAGCTGGAAATCGCGGCGGCAGAGATAGTTTGCCGTGCGCGACCAGCCGGGGAGCTGGCGCGTGAGCCTCTCAACGGCAAGTGCGCTGCGCTTGCGCACACTCTCCGGCTCGTCCGGGACACGTTTGCCGTTTTGCGGCAGATGACGCTTCTGCGCTGCGCCGCCCCACAGAAACCAGAGGATCATTCCCACCGGCGGGGCCAGCAGAAGCAGAATGAACCAGATGAGCTTATAAGAAAGCTCACCCGGTTCATTGTAGATACGAATGGCAAGGAACAATGCGGCGACCTGCACGACGGCGTATGCCAGCGCCAGATACTCCTGCATGAAGTAGGAGATTGCAACAACAAGAGCGATCTGCACGGCCAAAAGGAAGATCACCAGCATGATGCGCAGCGCCGCAGAAATGCGCCGCTCGCCCTTTTGCTGAATCTGGAATCCTTTCATTGTGTTCTCAGTCTCCTCCTATATGTCCGGTTCCTGCTGCGGTCAATGTTCAGTTCTGTTCGCGACGCTCGTTCTTCTCGTTCAGGAGGCGCGTCTTGATGTCATAGAGCTTCTGCGAGAGGTCAACATAATAGTTGTGCGGATTGTCAAAGCGCTTGACCTCGTCCCACAGCGTGTCGACCTGCTCGGCGCAGTACTTCTTGATCTCCTCGACGCTGGGACGCTTGTAGACGAGCTTGCCCTTCTGGTAGATGGGCACGAGCAGCTCACGTGCTTCGAAGTGGTAGACCTCCTTGCGCTTCCATGTGGCGTCGGGGTCGAAGATCTCAAGGTTCTTGCTGTCATCCACAGTTTCGTCGTAGACCGTCAGATAGTCGGCGATGGCCTTGCCCGTGTCGCGGCCGTAGAAACGGTAGAGCTTTTTGAAATGGGGCGTCGTGATCTTGCCGACGTTCTCGCTGATCTTGATCTTGGGGGTCACGTTGCCGTCCTTGTCCTCCACCGCAACAAGCTTGTAGACGCAGCCAAAGACCGGCTCGCTCTTGGCGGTGATCAGACGCTCGCCGACACCGAACGCGTCGATCTTTGCGTCCTGCATCCAGAGATCCTGAATGAGGTACTCATCGAGCGAGTTGGACACGGTGATGGTGCAGTTCTCCCAGCCCGCCTCATCGAGCATCTTGCGCGCCTTGCGGGAGAGATAGGCGATATCGCCGCTGTCGAGGCGAATGCCGCACTTTTTGATGCCCAGGGGCTTCAGAATATCATTGAACGCCTTGATGGCATTGGGAATACCGGACTTGAGCGTGTTATACGTATCCACGAGCAGAACGGCGTTCTGCGGGTAGAGCTTGCAGTAGGTGGCAAAGGCGTCGTACTCAGAGTCGAACATCTGCACCCAGGCATGCGCCATCGTGCCGAGCGCGGGCGTGCCGTAGAGCTGGTCGGAGATGGTGCAGGCGGTGCCGCAGCAGCCCGCAATATAGGCAGCACGAGCGCCGTCGATGGCGGCGGCGGAGCCCTGCGCGCGGCGGGAACCGAACTCCATCACGGCGCGGCCCTTGGCGGCGCGGACGATGCGGTTGGCCTTGGTCGCGATCAGGCTCTGGTGGTTGATGGTCAGAAGAGCGAAGGTTTCAAGCAGCTGCGCCTCGATCGCGGGCGCGCGCACGATGACCATTGGCTCCTTCGGGAAGACGGGCGTGCCCTCGGGTACGGCGTAAATGTCGCCGCTGAAGTGGAAGTTTGCAAGATAGTCGAGGAACTCCTCGCAGAAGATACCTCTCCCGCGCAGGTAGTCGATGTCCTGCTGGTCGAAGTGCAGATCTTCGATGTAGTCGATCAACTGGTCGAGACCCGCTGCGATGGCGTAGCCGCCGCCGTCGGGAACGGAGCGGAAATAAACGTCGAAATAGGTAATGCGATCCTGGAACCCAGCCTTCAGGTAGCCATTGCCCATGGTCAGCTCGTAAAAGTCGCAGAGCATGGTCATATTGAGCTTCTGATCCGTCTTCATAGTCACCTCATAGTGTCGCAGCGCGGACAAACGCCGCGCCTTGTGATGTGCGTATTATATCCCGAATAAACGGATAAAGCAAGGCTTTCCGCGCTTTTTCCGCTTTTTGCTTGACTTTGTGAAACGAGTCCCCTATGATAGAGAGACTTCCTAAAGAAACGGAGTATCGCAATGGGTGTTATTTTAGGCATTGACATCGGCGGCTCAAGCACGAAGATCGTTGGTTTGCGCCCCGACCTTTCGGTCATCGACATGCTGCGTGTCAAGGCCGATGATCCGCTCACGTCGCTCTATGGCGCGATGGGCAACTTTTTATCCACGCACGGCCTTCAGCTCTCCGATATCCGCCATATCGCGCTTACCGGCGTGGGTGCTTCGTATGTTGAGGGTGATATTTACGGTGTGAAGACCATCAAGGTCGCGGAGTTCCCCTCTGTCGGCACGGGCGGACTTGCCCTTTCGGGCAAAGAGCACGCGGTCGTTGTCAGTATGGGCACGGGCACGTCCTTCCTCTGGGCGAACAAGGGGCAGGAGGTGTGTCATCTCATCGGCAGCGGTGTCGGCGGCGGTACGCTTGCAGGTTTGAGCTCGCTGACGACAGGCGTGCATCAGTACGCCCTCATTCGCAAGCTCTGCCAGGACGGCGATCTCAGCCACATCGACCTGACAATGGCTGACCTTTCGCGCGAGCAGGTAGGCAATCTTCCGCCCGAGGCCACGGCGGCGAACTTTGCCAAGGTCGCCGACGATGCGACACCGTCGGACAAGATGCTCGGCATCGTGAACCTCGTGCTTCAGTCCATCGGCACGATGTCGGTGCTGGCGTGCAAGTGCTGCGGGACGAATACGGTCGTGCTCACGGGCGCGCTGACGATGCTGCCGCCCGCAAAAGAGACGTTTGAGCTTTTCAAGCAGCTCTACGGCGTGGACTTTATTATTCCCGAAAACGCAACGTTTGCCACCGCCATCGGCGCGGCGCTCTACAGCGTGAGGGAAGTGTAAATTAAACTTTAAGCATCCGGCGGATCTCGCCGGATGCTTTTTGTATAATGAAAGGGGCGGGAAAGGCGGAATAAATCTATCAAATTGCCATGAAGTTGCCCTTGCGACGGGGCGGAAAACGCTGTAGAATAACAACAAATTCGACCAAGCGAACAAGGAGTAAGCGTCATGCAGCAAAATGCCAGATTCATTCGTAAGCTGCCCATTCCGATGGACATTAAAAAGGAATTCCCGATCACCGAGCAGATCACCGAGGCGCGCGAAAAACGCGTAGCGGAGATGCGCGCGATCCTTGACGGGCGCGACAAGCGGCTGATGCTCGTGATCGGCCCGTGCTCAGCTGACCGTGAGGACAGCGTGATGGACTATATTTGCCGCTTGGTTCCCCTGCAGGAACAGGTGAAGGACAAGATCCTGATCGTGCCGCGCATTTATACGAACAAGCCCCGCACCGACGGCGCAGGTTATAAAGGAATGCTCCACCAGCCCGACCCCGACAAAAAGCCGGACATGCTCGAGGGCATCATCGCCATTCGCCGCCTGCACACCCGCGCGGTAAGAGAGACCGGGTTTGCCTGCGCGGACGAGATGCTGTATCCGGAAAACTATCGCTACCTGTCCGACATCATCGGTTATGTCGCCGTCGGCGCGCGTTCGGTGGAAAATCAGCAGCACCGCCTGACCGCGAGCGGCCTTTCCGTGCCGGTCGGCATGAAGAACCCCACCGGCGGGGATCTGAGCGTGATGATGAACTCCATCTACGCGGCGATGGGCGACCACACCTTCCTCTACCGCGGCTGGGAGGTGGAAACGGCGGGCAACCCCTACGCCCATGCCATCCTGCGCGGCTATGTGAACGAAAAGGGCAACAGCCGCCCCAACTACCACTATGAGGATCTGATCGAGCTGCACGAGCTGTATGCATCGCGCGGCATCAAGAATCCCGCATGCATCGTGGATTGCAACCATGCAAACTCCGGCAAGCAGTATTTGGAGCAGATCCGCATTGCAAAAGAGGTGCTGCACTCCAAGCGCCATTCGGGCGACATCGACGCGCTGGTCAAAGGACTGATGATCGAGAGCTACATCGAAGACGGCAAGCAGAAGATCACCGACGGCGTTTACGGCAAGAGCATCACCGACGCCTGCCTTGGCTGGGAAAAGACCGAGCGGCTGGTGCTGGAGCTGGCCGACCTGCTGTAAGGGAACGCGATTCATCTGTTTGCGTCAAATGGCAATGGCAGAATATCAAGAGCAAAAAGAGATGGCGCGAGCCATCTCTTTTTGCGCGCAAAGAGGCTTGAATTTGCAAAGATTTTACATTCCCGTACTGGAACTTGACAAGGCGCTCTGCTATACTGTACGCGTGGAAGCAAATGAGAAAAGAAGAGGAGATGTGATCTCAAATGGATACTTACAACATGATCGACTTTAACAAGAAAAAAGGCTTTATCTGCGATATGGACGGCGTCATCTACCACGGCAACCGCGTGTTGCCGGGCGTGGCGGAGTTTATCCAGTGGCTGCACGATGAGGACAAGGAATACCTCTTCCTGACGAACAACAGCGGCTATACGCCGCGCGAACTGCACCAGAAGCTTGAACGCCTGGGGCTTGACGTGTCGGAGGAGCACTTCTATACGAGCGCGCTTGCGACGGCGGCCTTCCTGCGCGATCAGGCGCCGGGCTGCTCGGTCTTTGCCATCGGCGAGGCGGGGCTTTTGAACGCGCTCTACGACGCGGGCATCACGATGAACGATGTGAACCCCGACTATGTGGTCGTGGGGGAGGGGCGGTCGTATTCGCTCGATACGCTGACGAAGGCGACGAATCTCGTCTTCAAGGGAGCGAAGCTCATCGGCGCAAATTCTGATGTTTCCGGCCCCATCGAAAACGGCATCGCGCCGGCCTGCCGCGCGCTTGTCGCGCCCATCGAGATGGCGACGGGCACACAGGCGTACTTCTGCGGCAAGCCCAATCCGCTGATGATGCGCACGGGGCTCAAAAAGCTCAACTGCCACTCCGGCGAAGCTGTCATGGTGGGCGATCGCATGGACACCGACGTGATCTCCGGCATGGAGAGCGGTATGTCCACGGTGCTGGTGCTCTCGGGCGTTTCCACGCGCGAGACGATCAAGACCTACGCCTACCGCCCGAGCATGGTGCTGGACGGTGTGGGGGACATCGTGGTTCTTGCCCGCGGGGAAAAGAGCGAGGAGTAACAGACAAAAAAAGGAAAGCGCCGCTGCAAATGCAGCGGCGCTTTTTGAGTTGTATTTTGCGGAAGGATTCAGCCTTCGTCGCGTGCGCGAAGACCGGCGACGGACGAGATCGGCAGCGAGAAGCAGATCGCACCCGCCTTGGTGCAGGGACCGGCCTGCTCATTGATCGAGCGCATGATGGCGGCCTTTTCGTCCTTGTGGGCAATGATGTAGATCATATCCTTTTCGTCGGCAAGGCTGACGCTGAAGAATTTTTCCCCGCGCGTGCCGCCCGTGCCCTTGGCGTGCAGCACCGTGCCGCCGCCTGCGCCTGCGGCGCGCGCTGCGTCCATGACGAAGTCGGAATAGCCTTCGTTCAAAATGACGGTGATGAGTTCGTGTTCAAAATTCATATTCGGCGCTCCTCCTGTCTTGAGATCGTCGGTGAGATAGGCGAACGTTTTGCCGCCGGCTACGCTCTTGAGCGGAATGGTCAGCATGACGCCGTTGCCCGGAATGTCGATAAAGAGCTTGCGCTTGGCAGATCGGATCAGGGACTCGGCCTCCTGCGCGCTGCCCACGGCGCCGATGACGCACTTTTCCGTCGCGTCCAGCCCATAGATGGCAAGATGCTCGCTTTTGGCCGTGCCGCGCGCGGGCATGCTGAGAATGAGGCGCAGCCCCGAGGAACGGTAGAGCGAGCCCATCGCCTCGCCGCGGTCGTGATCCGTGATGGCAATGATATAATAAAGATCCATGTCAGCAGGCCTCCCAGAGTTCGATGATCTCGTTGTCGCCAAAATCGGGCAGCTGCGGCTCCTGTGCAGCATGCTTGGATTTGACGACGTAGATCGCTCCCATCACCTGCACGGTGATGAGCGGCATCATCGCAACGAGTGCGACAAGGCCGAAGGCATCGGTCATCACATTGCCGCCGAGCGCTTCGCATGCGCCGGTCGCAAACGGCAGCATGAAGGTAGCCGTCAGCGGGCCGGAGGCGACGCCGCCGGAGTCAAACGCGATGGCCGTGAACGTGCGCGGTACAAAAAAGCTCAATGCGAGCGCGACCAAATAACCGGGGACGAGGAAATACAGGATCGAGACGCCCGTGATGACGCGCAGCATCGCAAGGCCGCCCGCGGCGGAGACCGCGATCGACAGGCTCATGCCCATCGCCTTGGCGGAGATCGCGCCTGCGCTCAGCTCCTCGACCTGCTTGTTGAGCGTATGCACCGCAGGCTCTGCGTTGATGATGAACCAGCCCATCAGCATCGCAAGCGGAGCGAGCAGGTAGACCTTCCATCCCTCTGCCAGCGCCGCGCCGAGCGCGTAGCCGAGCGGAGAGAAGCCGACATTCACGCCCGTGAGGAATAGCACCAGACCGAAGTATGTATAGAGGATACCGATGAGAATGCGCAAAAACGGGAGCTTGCGCAGCTTGAGAGAAACGACCTGAAAGATGAGAAAGAAGATGAAGATCGGCAGGAGCGCCATGGTCACTTCCCATAAATATTCCGGCAGCGCATGCAGGTAATCCTGCCCAAGCTCCACCGTGGTGGAGACACCGGAGACAACGCTGCTTTCCCCCTGCGCGGGCTGCGTTTTATAGATCGCGCCGAGCAGCAGCACGGAGAGGATAGGGCCGATGGAGCAAAGACCCACAAGACCGAAGCTGTCCGCCTTGGCGTTTTCATCGCTTCGAATGGACGCAACGCCGACACCGAGCGCCATGATGAACGGTACGGTCATCGGCCCCGTCGTCACGCCGCCGGAGTCGAACGCGACGGAGAGAATGCTCGGCTCCGACAAAAATGCTGCGGCAAAGACGATGGCATAGAATACGATGAGCATTGTGCGCAGGGAAATGGAAAACAGGATACGCACCATGCACAGCATCAGGAAAAAACCGACGCCGACAGAGACCGTCAGGATCAGAACCTTGGTGTCGATCTCCGGCACGTTGCCTGCGAGCACCTGAAGGTCAGGCTCGGCCACCGTGATGGCAACGCCGAGGGCGAAGCTGATGACCAGGATAAGTCCCAGCTTGCGCGATTTTGTCATTTTAGAGCCCATGTAGTTACCGATGCGGCTCATCGACATGTCAGCGCCCAATGTGAACAGTCCCATGCCGAGGATCAGCATGGCTGTGGCCAGAATGAACGAGAGCATCAGTCCCGCGTCGACCGGCACGAGCACAAAGCTGATCGCCATGACGATCAGGCTGATGGGCAGGACGGAAGCGGTGGCTTCTTTCAGTTTTTCAAATAAGATCTGCTTCTGGTACAAAACCTCACTCCTTTGATATTTTTCAATAATTCCAAAATTATCATAGCATATATTCACTGAAATGAACAGAGGAAGAAAGTAAAAGATCTGTTAAGTTTGTTCTTCCAGCGCGGACGAAAACAGGCAGGATGACCGCGTCATCCTGCCTGCTTTTCGTGATCCTACTGCGCTGTGTGCGCGCAGCCGCGCTCAAGCGAGCGGCGGATATTGCCGTCGAGCATGTCACCGAGATCGGCGAGGAATGCGTCCGGCTCGCCCTTCATGCCGTTTGCGAGCCACTCGATCGAAAGACCCGCGAGCGCCGCCGTGTAGAAGCGAGCCAGCGCGACGACCTTGCTCTCGCTGACGTCAAGCCCCTCGGCCTCCTTGCGCACGTAGGCAAGCATTGCCGTCAGGATGGTTTTGTGGTAGTACCGCTCCAGAATGTCGCGGTGAGCGGAGGAATGCAGGTGCTGGATCATGCGCTTGTTCTCTGCGGTGAACGCTGTGGCGGCAAGGAAGGCCTTCTGCCACGATTCGTAGCTGTTCGCGCTTTCGGAAAGCCGCTCGATCTCTGTTTCAAACACATCTTCGGCCAGAGCGTAAATATCAGTGTAATAATAGTAAAAGGTATTCCGCGTGACCTCGCTTCTCTCCGCAATGTCGCGGACGGAGATCTTGTCAAAAGGACGCTCTGCCAAAAGCTCGATGAAGCTGCGGCGGATGGCGTTTTTGGTGCGCAGGGCCATAGGTGGATCCCTCTCTTTCTGAATTGGTGTGAAATCATTATATCCGATGCGGAAAAAACTTGCAAGGGATAAAAAACTAAATCTTTAACGGAATCTAAACATCAAAGAGCGGCTTTTGTGCCGTAACCTTGGTCAGCGCGCCGAGAGTGTGAAAACTTTGTGCGCTATACGCACTTTGCCACTTTTTCATTTTTTGCATTGCGGATATGATCAAGAATGCTCAATACTGAAAAAATAGCTCATTCCCCAAAAAGGACGAGCGGAGAGGAAGCGACGAAGATGAAGACCTACTTTACCTCTGAGTCCGTCACGTGCGGACATCCCGATAAAGTCTGCGACCAGATCGCCGACGCGGTGCTGGACGAGATCCTTGCTCATGACCCGAATGCGCATGTTGCCTGCGAGGTGACAGCCTGCACAGATGAAGTCCATCTGATGGGCGAGATCACTTCGACCTTCACGCCGGACTATGAGGCCATTGCTCGCAGGGTGATCGGAGAGATCGGCTACACCTTGCCCGGTGTTGGCTTTGATGCTGAGACCGTACGTGTGCGAGTCAGCGTTCATACTCAGTCGCCGGATATTGCACGCGGCGTGGACCGCGGCGCGCCGGAAGAGGCGGGGGCCGGCGATCAGGGCATGATGTTCGGCTATGCCTGCCGCGAAACGGACGCGCTGATGCCGCTGCCCATTACGCTTGCAAACCGCCTGACGAAAAGGCTCGAACAGGCGCGGCGCGAAAAGAGCATCCCCTATCTTCTGCCGGACGGTAAGGCGCAGGTCAGCGTCGAGTATGAAGGGGGCTGTCCCAAGCGCATTTCCGCCGTGGTGGTTTCCGCACAGCACAGCGCGGAGGTAAAAATCGACGCGCTGCGCGATGCGATCTTAGAGCAGGTGATCTTCCCTGTGCTGCCTAAACAGCTGCTTGATGAGCGCACGGAGTATTTCATCAATCCGACGGGACGCTTTGTCGTCGGCGGCCCCGCGGGCGACAGCGGACTTACCGGCCGCAAGATCATTGCCGACACCTACGGCGGCGCGGCGCGCCACGGCGGCGGAGCCTTTTCGGGCAAGGATCCGAGTAAGGTCGACCGAACGGGCGCCTATATGGCGCGCTATCTTGCCAAGAACATCGTGGCCGCGGAACTGGCCGAGCGTTGCGAGATCGAACTTGCCTATGCGATCGGCCTTGCAGACCCGGTGAGCGTGATGGTCGAAACTTTCGGCACCGGGCGCGTGAGCGACGAGGCACTTGCCGACTGGCTGATGAAAAATGTCGATATGCGCCCCGGCGGTATCACCGCGCGTTTTGAATTGCGCCGCCCAATCTACCGCCGCGTTTCCTGCGGCGGACACTTCGGCGAAAATGCTGCGGGCCTGCCGTGGGAGTGGACGGATCTTGCCGAAGTACTGCAAAAGGAGATCTTATCATAAGATTGCACCGCGGATGCGGGGAGGGAACGGCAGTGAAAAGGAAACGGAGGAACACCTATCTTGTCAGCGCGCTTACGCTGGCACTGGTTTTTGCGCTCGTGATCCTCATTTTCCGCGACGCGCTGCCCGGCATCGGGAAAAACCTGCGCGCCGTACCGCTCTGGGGCGTTCTGCTCCTGCTTGTGCTCGGCTTTGCCTACGAGACGATGGAATCCGCGGTGTGCCTTGTCATCATCCATCACAAAAAGCCGGACTGCACCTTGGCTGACGCGCTGCGCGTCTCGTTTCTCGGCGTGTTTGGCAACATTGCGACGATGGGCGCAGGGACGCTGCCCATGCAAAGCTACTGCCTTTACAGACGCGGGCTGGACGCAGGCAGCGGACTCGGCATCATGGTGAGCGAATACGTGCTGCACAAGATCTCGGTACTGCTCTATGCAACGGCTGCGCTGCTGCTCGGCGGAGAATGGCTGCGTGGGGGCGCCAACGGCCTTGTTCGTTATATCCTCATCGGCTATGCCATCGGCGCACTCATCGTGCTGGCGCTCACGCTGATCTATACCTGGGATCGGGTGCTTGCGCTTGTGCTGCGGCTGCTTGACGGGCTGCTGCACAAGCCGAAGTGGGCGGCGCGCCGCAAAAAATGGGCGGGGAGCCTTACCCAACTCAACCGGGAGGCGAAGAAAGTGCTGCTCGTCCCGTCGCTTGCCGTCAAAGGCATTGCGGTGAGCCTTGCCAAGCTCTTTGTGCTCTATACAATCCCCTATGCTGCGCTGAGACTGCTCGGCTGTACGGCGCTCACCTTTGGGCAGGCGCAGCTGCTTGCCGCGCTGATGCTGCTCATCACAAATGCCCTGCCGAACGTTGCGGGCGTGGGGCCGATGGAGTTTGCCTTTCTGCTGCTTTTTGCCCCATGGTCGGATACCACGGTGGTCTCGTCCGCGCTGGTGCTATACCGCGTGGCGACCTATTTCTTCCCGTTTCTGCTGAGTGTGATCGTTTTCCTCTGCGAGGAAAACCGCTCACTCAAAGGCTTTGACGCGCAAAGCGCTGAATGAAAATGATGAGGGGGATATTCTCTTTCGAAGAGAATATCCCCCTTACTTTTTTGCGCTTTTTGCAAAGGTGTGAGTGCGGCGTGTCAGCTTTGCTGCTCGGCCTTGCCGCTTTCCGGCACGAGGTGGACGTTCAGATGGTCGTAGGTCATCTCTACGCCGTGCTTGTCGAAGGCATCGCGCAGCGCCTCGTTGAGCGTGTAGTAGGCGTTCCAGTAATCCTCTACCGATGTCCAGCAGCGCACGGCGTACTCAATGGAGCTTGCGCCGTAAGAGGTGAGGTAGACCTCCGGCACGGGATCGGACAGGACGCCGGGAACCGTGCGCACCGCGTCCATGCACGCAGCCTTGACGGTATCGGTCGGCGCATCGTAGGACGCGGTCACGGTGCGCACCACGCGGCGGCGGCCGAGCGTTGTATAATTGATGATCTTAGAGCTGGAAAGCGCGCGGTTGGGCTGGAGCACGATCTGCCCGTCGGCGGTCTCAAGCTTGGTATGGTTGAGCGAAATCTCGCGCACTGTGCCGACCGTGCCGCCTGCTTCGATCGTATCACCGATGCCGAACGGATGCGATGAGAGGATCACAAGCCCGCCGGCTACGTTGCCGAGAATATCCTCTGCCGCGAGCGTGACGCCCAAAGTCAGCACCGACATGATCGCCGTGAGGGAGGCGGTGTTGATGCCGAGCGATTCTGCCGTGATGATGGCGGTCAGAACATACAAAAGAACCTTGAGGCAGGAGAGAATGATCTTTTGCAGCCGGTCGCTGATGCGGCTTGCGCGGGAAAGCAGGCGCGAGAACAGCTTCATGACAAGACGCACGACCACAAGGCAGACAAGCAGTGTCAAGATCGCCGAGAGAATGTTGGCAATGCTGTATCCGCCAATTGAGTGCGAAATGATTTCCGAGAGTTCTTTCATGGCATTTCAGCCCCTTTCTATGTAATGTGTAGTATAACAGCGCCGCCTCACCTTTGTAAAGGGCGAGGAAAAGATCGGCCGACTTTTCAGCAGTTATGCGGTTGAGAAATTGGCGGGAAAAGCGTATCATGCGATCAGATTATTTTGAGAAAAAGGAAGTGTTCATATGCGCCCTGATGCGCTCATCGATTTACACTGCGATACGCTGACCGACGATATGTATACGGATTCATCAACCCCCGACACGTTTGACGATCCCGCGCGCACACTGTTGCTGACGAGCATTCTGAGGAACGCCTGTTGGGCGCAGATTTCCGCGGGAGAACCTTTGCTGAATGAAAAAATATGACAAAATTTTGTGCTTGCCTGTTGAAAAAGAAAGAAGCAAAGCTTATTATAGAAAACGTCTATATGATGGATATTTTGGCAAGCAGTGAAAGGAGAAAACAGCAGTGTCAAGACTTGATATTATGACGCCCTCCCACGCGCAGACCGTTATTGACGGGCTGTACCGCGACGTGGAACGGCGTATTGCCGCAAGCCCTCCGGGTCTTTGTCCGGTGGATCTTGCCAAGAGCTTTCTGGATCTTTGCCATGCGCAGACCTGCGGCAAGTGCGTTCCCTGCCGCATCGGTCTCGGCCAGCTCTCGGAGCTGATGGAACTGGTGCTTGAGGGCAAGGCGACGATGGAGACCATTTCGGTCATCGAGCGTCTGGCGCATGTGATCGTCAACAGCGCCGACTGCGCCATCGGCCGCGACGCGGCGCGACTGGTGCTCGACGGTGTACAGGGCTTCCGCGACGATTATGAGGAACATATTTTGCGCCACCGCTGTCTCGGCGGCATGCGCGAGAGCGTTCCCTGCGTGGCGCTGTGTCCCGCGGGCGTGGATATTCCGGGCTACCTTGTGCTGATCAAATACGGCCGCTATGCAGATGCCGTGCGACTCATCCGCAAGGACAATCCCTTCCCCTCGGCCTGCGCTTACATCTGCGAGCATCCCTGCGAGGCGCGCTGCCGCCGCAACATGATCGACGACGCGGTCAATATCCGCGGCCTCAAGCGCTATGCGGTGGACAATGCGGGCTATGTGCCGCACCCCGATTGCGCTGAGCCGACGGGCAAGAAGGTCGCCGTCATCGGCGGCGGCCCGAGCGGTCTGTCGGCTGCGTATTATCTTGCGCTGATGGGACATAAGGTCACGGTGTATGAAAAGTGCGCGAAGCTCGGCGGTATGCTGCGCTACGGCATTCCGTCCTACCGCCTGCCGCGCGAGGTACTCGATGCGGAGATCGCGTCGATGCTGGCGCTTGGCATCGATGTGCATGTCAACGTCAATGTCGGCGACGATGTGACGTTCGACGAGCTGCGCCAGCAGAACGACGCGCTTTACATCGCGCTCGGCGCGCACACGGATAAAAAGACCGGCATCGAGGGCGAGGACGCCGAGGGCGTCATCTCCGCGGTCGAGATGCTGCGCGAGATCGGCGACGATCACATGCCGGACTTCCGCAATAAAGATATTGTCGTCATCGGCGGCGGCAACGTGGCAATGGACGTCTGCCGCAGTGCGGTGAGACTGGGCGCGCGCAAGGTGAGCTGTGTCTACCGCCGCCGTCAGGAGGATATGACGGCGCTTCCCGAGGAAGTGGAGGGCGCCATTGCCGAGGGCGTGGAGCTTGTAACGCTTCAGGCGCCTGTGCGCATCGAGACGGACGCGAACGGCCATGCGACCGCATTGTGGACGCAGCCGCAGATCATCGGTGAGATGGACAAGAAGGGCCGTCCCGCGCCCGAAAAGGCCAAGCGCAGCGAAAAGCGCATCGCGGCGGACGTTGTCGTTGTTGCCATCGGTCAGGGCGTGGAGACGCATGGCTTTGAGCAGACGAAGATCGCCATCAAGCGCGGCGCGTTTGTTACCGAGGCGAGCGGGCAGATCGACAATATGGACGGCGTTTTTGCCGGCGGCGACTGTGTCACCGGCCCCGCGACCGTCATTCGCGCCATCGCGGCCGGCAAGGTCGCCGCGGCGAACATCGACGAATATCTCGGCTTCCACCATGAGATCGACCCCGGTGTGGTCGTGCCGACGCCGCGGCTGAATAACAAGCCGCCCCACGGCCGCATCGACACCACCGAGCGCGAGGCAGGCGAGCGCAAGCACGACTTCAAGTGCATCGAGTGCGGGCTGACAGATGAAGAGGCCTACAATGAGGCGTCGCGCTGCCTGCGCTGCGACCACTTCGGCTACGGAATTTTCCGCGGAGGGAGGAAGGGCAAATGGTAAGAAATGTTACGCTGACCATCGACCGCAAGAGCGTCACGGTGCCCGAGAATACCACGATCCTCGAGGCGGCGCGCTCGGTCAACATCAATATCCCTACGCTCTGCTACTTAAAGGACATCAACGAGATCGGTGCATGCCGCATCTGCTGCGTGGAGGTAGAGGGCATGGAACGCCTAGTACCCGCGTGCGACAACGTGGTGGCGGACGGCATGGCCGTTTTTACCAACAGTGCCAAGGCGCGCGAGGCGCGGCGCATGAACCTGCGCCTGCTCCTTTCGCACCACGAGACATCCTGCACCAACTGCACGAGAAGCGGCAACTGCACGCTTCAGCAGTTGGCAAACGATTTCAATATGCGCGGTACGCACTTCCCCAAAAAGCTGCGGCACGAGGCGCTGGATTATTCCACGCCCCTCATCCGCGAGAACGACAAGTGTGTGCAGTGCCTGCGCTGCATTCAGGTGTGCGAGAAGATACAGAGCGTAAAGATCTGGGATCTGCTCGGTACGGGCTCGCGCACGGTGGTGGACGCATCGTACAACCGCCGTATTCAGGACACCGAATGTACCTACTGCGGCCAGTGCATTACCCACTGCCCGACGGCGGCGCTGCGCGAGCGCGACGACACGGGTCTTGTCTTCGACGCGATCGACGATCCGAACGTCATCACCGTGGCGCAGGTCGCGCCCGCGGTGCGCGCGGCCTGGGCGGAGCAGTTCGGCCTTGCAAGCGACTTTGCAACGCCGAAGCGCATGGTCGCGGCGCTGCGCGAGCTGGGTTTTGACTATGTGTTCGACACGGATTTTGCCGCCGACCTCACCATCATGGAAGAGGGCAGCGAGTTTATCGAGCGCTTCACGCATAAAGAGCAGTATCAGTGGCCGATGTTCACCTCCTGCTGCCCCGGCTGGGTGCGGTTCGTGAAGTCGCAGTATCCCGAGCTGACGGGCAACCTCTCCACGGCGAAGTCGCCCCAGCAGATGCTCGGCGCCGTTGCGAAGAGCTATTTTGCCGAAAAGGCCGGCATCGACGCAAAGCGTCTGTTCGTTGTCTCCATCATGCCTTGCGTGGCGAAAAAGAGCGAATGCGAGTTGCCCACGATGAAAAACGACGCGGGCGACCCGGAGGTCGATGTGAGCATCACAACGCGCGAGCTCAATATCATGATGCGCGCGAACCACATCGAGCCGAAGTATCTGCCCGAGGAGGAGTTTGACAGCCCGCTCGGTTCGGCTACCGGCGCGGCGGTCGTCTTCGGCGCGACCGGCGGTGTGATGGACGCGGCGCTGCGCTCGGCGTACTTCTTCGTCACGGGCAAGAATCCCGATCCTGACGCTTTCACCGCGGTGCGCGGCATGGACGGGTGGAAGGAAGCAATGTTCAATATCCCCGGCGCAGGGGACGTGCGCGTTGCGGTCGTCAGCTCGCTCGGAAACGCAAGAAAACTCATCGAGGCGGTCAGACGCGGCGAAGTGAGCTACGACTTTGTTGAAGTTATGGCCTGTCCCGGCGGCTGCGCCGGCGGCGGCGGTCAGCCCATTCACGACGGCGTGGAATTGGCGGAGGATCGCGGCAGCGTTCTCTGGCGGCTCGATCAGGACGAGCTGCTGCGCTTCTCGCACGAGAATCCGGACGTCAAGGCGCTCTATCGCGACTATCTTGGCTCTCCGCTTGGCGAAAAGTCGCACCACCTGCTGCACACCGATCATTTTGCCTGGGAAATGCCGCCCAAGGCGCTGTAAAACGACAAAAAATATCCCGTATGCCAAGGCATACGGGATATTTTTTGTGTTGCAAAAGGTTTATCGCTTGGTTCCGTAGCGCAAGATGACATTCACGAGCGCGCGGAAAGTGTCCTCCGCGTCACTGTCAAGAACGTAGGCAACGCTGCGCGATGCGTCATCATAGAGAACGGAACCGTCTGCAAAGAGATAGAGATCATGGTCGCGGCCATTTGCGCGGAACCAGATGGAAACATAGTTGTCTTGCGCACCGATCCCGCTGACCGGCGCGGTCGGCAGACGGAAGCGACGGTGCGCGGAAATGCCGCTCAGCACATCGAGCAGAGCCTGTCCCGCTTCGCTGTCAGGCTCGGCGGTATAGTCGCATACGCCGCTCGTTTCACCGTTTTCGGTCGAAACGGTGGCGGCGAGGGAGAAGATCGCACGAATCGGCGGCTCGATCTCGTCCGTGTGCAGCAGCTCGCCGAGCGGCTGCGGGCGGCTCAGGAACAGCGCGGCGGCGAGCAGCACTGCGGCAATGCCGGCGGTGATGAGCAACGCCTTCTTTTTCTTGTCCATGGGTGGGGCTCCTTTCCAACATCAAACTTGCTTTTGCCGTCCAACAGGGGAGAGGGGGATCGCTTTCCAACAGTTTACCTGATCAAGAGCTTTTTGGCAAGCCCTTCCTCGGGCGTGACATAGAGCGTGCGGTAGTTGTCGTAGGTCACCATGCCCGGGCGCGCGCCCGCAGGCTTTTTGACGAATTTCACCGGGCAGTAGTCGACCGGCACACCGCTGCTCTCCTTCGCCTGCGAGAAGTAAGCCGCGAGCATCGCCGCCTCGCGCAGATCCTCGTCGCCCGGCGTCAGCCCCGCGCAGCGCAGGATAACGTGCGAGCCATGGATATGCTGGGTGTGGAACCAGTAGTCGCGCTTGTCGGCCTTTTTGGTGAGCTGGTCGTTCTGCACATTGCTGCGGCCAACGAGAACCTCAAACCCGCCCGACGTTTTGAACGTGCGCGGCGCGAAGGCGCGCTTCTGCTCTTTTTTGCCGGAGGATTTTTTGAGGTAATTCGTCTCCTGCAATTCGCGGCGAATTTCATTGAATTCCTGCTCCGTCTCCGCCTGCGCAAGCTCCTGCAACACGCTCTCTAAATACGCCCGTTCGTTTTCCGCCTTTTCGATCTGCTCGCGCAGGTGAAATTCGGCGGTCTTGAGCTTGTTGTACTGCTTGTAGTTCTTCGCGGCGTTCTGCTGGGGGGTGAGCAGCGGGTCGAGCGGAATGTCGATGAGCGGGCAGCCGTCTTCGTAGTAGTTCTCGGCTTGCAGGACGCGCTCGCCGCCCTTCATGCGGTAAAGGTTTGCGGTGATGAGATCGCCGCGCAGGCGGAATTCGTCGCGCTTTTGCGTGGCGGCATAGTCGCGCTTCAGGTTCTCGGCTTTTCGCGCCATGCGGTCGCGCGCGACGCTCGCCGCGTGCGTCAGCTCGCGGCCGCGACGAGCGGAAAGCTCCTGTCGCTCGCGCGCGTCGTAGAATTCGTCGAGCAACGATGAAAAGTCCTCGCGCGTTTCCACCTGTGTCTCTGCGCCGTACTGCGCGATGAGACGGTAGGTGAAGTCCACGGGCTTGCTGTTGCGATAGAGGATAACGGGCGTGTAACGATCTTCCTTGATGGCGCTTGCGGTATCGGCAAATTCCTGCGCCAGCGTCTCGCGCTGTGCGCCGTTCAGTGCGCCGAAGCGCACATCGGTCGCGCCGCCCGCGCGGAAGGCAAGCTCACGCGCGATGAGCGGCGAAATGCCGGTATAATGGTCAAGCACCCACTTGTCGACGGCCGCTTCCTCCTCGCCGCCACGCCGTGCGAGGGCGATGGAGTCATCCTCCTGTGTGAGGAGGGAGAGCTTGTCGAGCGGCGTCGGCAAACGGTAGAAAAGACCGGGCAGCAGCTGGCGCGCGGCGGAAAGGTCTGCGTCCACGCGGCGCAGGCATTCGACGATGCGTCCCTGCGTATCGAGCAGTACAAGGTTCGACCGCCGCCCCATGCACTCGAGCACGAGCTGCTTCTGGCTGATCTCACCAAACTCGTCCGTGCACTGGAGCGTCAGGATCACCATGCGTTCAAGATCCGGCTGATCGATCGCAAGCACGCGCGCGCCGACCAGGTGCTTTCTCAGCAGCATGCAGAACATCGGCGGTTGGGCGGGGTTGTCGCGCAGAATATTGGTAAGCTGAATGCGCGGCTGGTTTGCCCCCGCGTTGAGCAGCAGTCTCAAATTGCCGCGCAGCAGCAGAACAATCTGGTCGCGCGCGGGCTGCTGCACCTTGTCGATGCGCGCGCCGATGAGTTGAGGTCTCAGCTCGTGTAAAACTGCCCGCAGGCAGATCGCGTCAAGTGGCATCGTCGTCCTCCATCATCAGGTTGAAAAGCTCGTTGATGCGCGCGTGATCGTCGCGCAGGTACAGCCAGCCGAAGAGTGCTTCGAGGCCCGTGGCCTTCTGATAGTCGGCGCGGTCGGCGTGGTGGGGAACAGAGTGGACGTTCGCGTTGCGCCCGCGGCGGAACACAGAGGCCTCTTCCTCCGTCAAAAGGGGAAGAAGCTTTTCTGCAAAGCGCGCCTGCTGCGGCGCGCAGACAAGCTCCACCGTTGCGCGGTGAAGACCCTTGCCCGTCGCCTTGCCGTGCACGCACAGGTAAGTGCGCACGAGCAGCTCATACACCGCGTCGCCCAGGTGGGCAAGGCCGATGGAGCTGATGGCGCGAATGGCGTCGTCGTTCATTTTGGCTTGTGTATAATCGTACATAAAAACTCCTGCTGATCAAAAGTGCATACATTGTATATCCTTCCCGTGTTTCTGTCAATCGGCGGGCGCGGCGGCGCGGGAAAAGCGTTGCGCTTTTTTGAAAAAACGATATAATGGCAGAAAAGAAAAAACACTGAGATGCAAGGGGGACTCCCAATGAAAAAAATACGATCCGCGCTGCTTGCGGCGCTGCTGCTCCTGACACTTTCCTCCTGCGGCGAAGCAGGGGAGGGCGATGAGACCACCGGCTATGACGATTCGCTGATCAAGGAGCTTTACAGCGAGGAAGGAGAGTATACGGACGGCGAGGGCAATACGATGGCCTACCGCTATCATGTGCCGCAGCTTGTGTCGGAAACGGCGGTCGCCGCCGCGCTCAATGCAGAGATCGCCGACCGCTTCGGCGCGCTTGCGCAGGAGCAGAAAAACATGATGGCCTCGCACGCCTCGCTCGTCTGTCCGTCGATCGGCTGGCAGAGCTATTGGAACGGCAGCCTTCTCTGCCTCACAGTGCGCGCGGAGATGGACGGCGATGTCAGCACGACAGAGACGTACAGCTATGACTTCTTCGGCGGCAAGCGCCTGATGAGCGAAGACCTGCTTGCGCGCTGCGGCCTTTCCGCGCAGGAGTTTGTCACGGCGGCACGGCGTACCGCGGCGAACTATTTTGACGAAACCTACCGCGACGCGCTCGGCGGCAGCACGGGCGGCGCGGATTTTATCGCGTCCTACGCCGAGCGACGCGCATGGACGCTTTCGGACGAGAACATCAACACGGCGATGCGGCTCTATTTGAACGACGGTGTGCTGCACATGATCGTTCCCATCGGCTCGTTCGCCGGTGCGGAAAGTGACGAGAGTGACCTTGCGCTTGATCTCACCGCGCACGAGACGGTCGAAAAGACGGCGGAGGAGAGCTTTGTGCGAGCGGCGCTCTCCGGAGGAAATTTGACGGTCAGCTTTGAAAAGACTGCGGATTCCGCGTGGTACGCGGAAAACTTCCGCTTTGACTATGAGACCATTTACCCCGTGGAGGGACTGTATTCCGACTACACGGACGTTTTTGTCGGTTCGGTGGGGCAGGGGTATTTCCCCTATATCTTCCTGCTGACGAGCGGAGGGGCGGTGGAGTATGTCAACCTGCTCGAAGGGCTGACGGCGGGCTTCCTCTGTGACGGCGGGCCGCTCGGCGGCGTGAAGAATATCGTTTCGTTCGAGTCCGGTGTGGTCGAGGAGGACTACGGATCGTATCAGACGGTGTTCGCCATTGACGAGAACGGGGAGAGACACGACCTTTCCGGTGCAGTCAGCGATGCGGACTATACGATCCCACCGGAATTTCTCGGCGAGTGGACGGCGACCGTGACGCATGACACGGCCGAGCAGGGCAGCTACGACAGCGATTATATCCTGACGCTCACCGACGGCGGCGGGCTCACCGTGCAGGATATCAACAGTGAGGTCGGACTTTACTTCGAGTACTCTGGTCAGCTCAACTACCTTGGCACGAACGGCGAGGGCATGGTCTTTGGCTACCATCTCAATGAGCGCGCGGGCAGCGTGCGCTATGGCGCGTTCACGCTGCTGCGCGGCGAGGACGGCCTGCATGTCAAATCCGTCGCAGGGGAGAATTTCTTCGATGCGCCGAGCGGACGGTATACCGTGTTTGCAAGAGCGTGAGGAAAAAGGAAAAAGAGGCGCGAAAGCGCCTCTTTTCGGAGGAGAATTCCGGGCGAAAACCGGTCAAAAATGTTTTTCGATAAAATGAAAAAAAGGCTTGACAGTTTCGACTCCCTGTGCTATATTATCACTTGTTCCGAGTCAAACGGAACGACGCAAAACAAAATGGCATGGGGGTATAGCTCAGCTGGGAGCCCGGTTGAAGCGGTAAACAACCCCCCGCACTAATTGAATAAGAAATTACTCAGCGCACCCCTTACATGGGGGTATA
>ERZ827168.1097-NODE-1097-length-39364-cov-5.845379_pt1 | contig 39364 bp, 36 predicted proteins | sample MGYA00519868_ERZ827168 | MGnify/ENA primary metagenome ERZ827168 (study PRJEB31778, sample SAMEA3449271) | human gut metagenome | biome: human gut; feature: human-associated habitat; material: faeces | place: United Kingdom | collected 2010/2012 ...
CTCCGGTACCAAAAGTATCCACCGTCACGCTGACGGGTTCGCTCTTTCCGATGGCATAGGCAATCTGCACCTCGCAGCGCTTCGCCATGCCCGCCGCCACGATGTTCATCGCAACCCAGCGGGCGGCATACGCGCCGGAGCGGTCTGCCTTCGTCGGGTCTTTGCCCGAAAGCGCGCCGCCTCCAATGTGTGCCACGGGACCGTACTGATCCACCGCCAGCTTTCGTCCGGTCAGACCGGCGTCCGCGGCAGGGCCGCCCAACACAAACTTTCCGGAAGGATTGATGAGAATGCTGGTATCTTCCTTCAGCAGTTCCCTTGGCAGTACCTTGCCCAGCACTTCCTTGCCAATGAAGCGGCGGATGCTCTTGTGGTCAATCTCCGCATCATGCTGCAGAGAAACGACCACGGCAGTCACGGCGACGGGCACGCCGTTTTCATAGGCGACAGTAACCTGAGCCTTACCGTCCGCGCCCAGCCATGGAGTGATAGGCTTCAGCTCATCCAGCCGTTTACAGATGCGGTGCGCCAGCACCACGGGCAGGGGCATGTATTCTGCCGTCTCGCTGGCAGCGTACCCCACCATAATGCCCTGATCGCCTGCGCCGAGTGCTTTGCCTGCATCGCCTGCGTCTCCCGTATCCAGCCCGGTTTTGCTTACGGCGGCGGAGATATCCGGGGACTGTTCGTGGAGGCAGACTTCCAGCTCCAGCAACCCGTGCGGATCTCCGCAGAGATCGCTCATGGTATAGCCGATGCGGTTGATCACGCCTGCCACGATCTTGTCGTAGGAAACCTTTGCCTTGGAAGTGATCTCGCCGCCAACGACGATTTTGCCCGCCGTAGCGAAGACCTCCACGGCGACGCGGGCATTGGGATCCTGCCTGAGATGGGCGTCCAGAATGGCGTCCGCCACCTGATCGCAGAATTTGTCGGGATGACCGGCACGGACGGATTCCGCCGTGACCAGTCGGGTGGTTTTCTCGTTCATGAGGATGCTCCTCCTTTTTTCAGTCGTTGGGGCTACTGGTCGTCACTGCCTGCCCGGTCATCTGAGCTGTTCGGTCGTTAGAGCCGATTAGTCGTAATGGATCACCTGCGTCCGGGGACGGCGCTTCTTGGCAGCCTTCGGCTTGGCGACAGGACCCGGTTTGTCCGCCGCCTTCAGTTTGTCCGTATCCTTCGGCTGTTTCCGCTGCTTTTTGGAATCCTTCATGACGTTGCGAAGAGCGAAAAAGGCCGTAGGGTCGGAGTAGCCTTCGGAATTGTGGTAACGCAGCGGCTCGTCGCCGGCGTCCAGGATGGGGCATTGGGCGCGCTGTTCCCCGTCGTACCGCAGGGTGCAGCCGGAGCCTTTGGCGCAGCGATCACAGGCGGTTTTCATACGCTCACCGCCGTCCTTAACGCCGGCGCCATCCTGTCCGTCAGCGGCTGCCAGCCGGTCAGCACATGGGCCAGAATGAAATCCACGCCCCGGCGGATCCTCTTCCACAAGAACACCGGTTCATAGGCGACGGCTTCTTCTGCGGCGAAGACGTCCGTGACGTACCACACGCCCCGCGTCCTGCGCAAAAGTACATACACGCCGTTCTCGTAGCAGACCTCCTGACAGCCTTCGTCTAATTCAATGCCTGCGGCTTCGTGCGCCGTCAGGTAAGCCGCCAGTTCGTAGCGGAGAACGAATCCCCGGATGAACCGCGTGCCCAGACTGCGGTTGAGCTTGAAGAACTGCCGCCAGCCGGAGCGTGTGAAGTCTACCTGCGCCGGCCTGACCTTGCTGAAAACCTGTTCCCTGCTTTCGTTGCTTGTAAACATAAAGACGACCTCCCTTTCCATTTCGAAACGGCAACGAACTGCGCAAACCGACTGGGTTGCCGGCGGGCGAACCTGCGGAATGGAGCGGGGAGATGATTTCCTTCTCTTGAGCAAGATCCTTGCTTCCCTGCCGGCCGCAGCCTCCGTCGCGTGCTACCGTGTTCCTGATTTCGTGGGTGGCCACCTCATATGGATTATGATAACGGCTTCAAACTCATAAGAACATATCAGAAACTGACATGCTATTTTGAATTAAAACTTGCATTTTGCTTTTTATTCCTGCATCAAAATGGCGAACTGTATGAAAATACAGTCGGTTTATGAATATTCGCATTAACAATCCTGCATCTTTGGCGCAAAAGCGGCTGGTTTTCGTGTCAGTTTCTGACACGTTTTTCAGAAATTTTTCAAAAAAAAACGGCATACCCCGCAGGATATGCCGTTCCGGAAGAAACCCGCCTCCGTCATTCATTCAGTTTTAATTCGCATCCGTGTTCCTTTAAAGCTGTCTGCACCACATCAATACCCAGTTTATATAAGCATTGAAGCGCGCCGCTAATAACAAGAATTCTCGGCGTCGGCAAAGAGCCCAGTCCGGCTTTTCGCAGCAAATCAAAGCTGTATTCCGGCTGAAGCCGGAGACCAAAACAGACGGCGGCGACCTGATCTATTTTATATCGTTCCTGTTGTTTGCTTCTGAGACGGTTCAGCGTCGAGACCGACAGCCGAGACCGCTCCGCCAGCAATTCGATTGTTACGTCCAGCCGTTCCATATGTGCCTTCAGCGTTCCGGGAAAACTGCACGGAAGGTTCAGCAATACCTCGGATATTTCCTTCGCCTGCGTCAGGACGTTCTTTGCGCCGCTCTCAATGGAGAATGCAAGGCTCCTGCCGTTGTACGCCTCGTCGCTGTTGAGCTGACCGAACACATAATGCGTCTGTCTGTCCCGGTGATAGGTCCGAACGAACCGCAGGCAGCACCGGTTCACATGGGCGTTGGCCCATTCCGTCAGCAGGAGCTTCTTGCCCCGCTGAACCACGTATTCCGGGTCGTTGAGACAGATATGCCCGTCCGCATAGATATAGCGCCCGGTATCGATGAGTCTGCGGAACGTCTCGTTCCGCACATACTCTTCCAGCAGCTCCTTCGGGCTGATCACGAAATTCTGATTGCCGCGGCATGCGCCCGGATCGGTGGCGAACGGCTCGATATAACCGTCGCCCACAAAGTTCAGCGAGCCCCTGGCCTCGCTGTAACCCACCTGGATCATGCGGTTGCGCAGCTGATAGTTGCAGATCCCGAACTCTTTTGCCAGTTTCTTGCCAACGAGCTCCAGCTTATAGCCCATATGGCGGCGCACATGCCGCAGGCCGTTCAGTTCCTCAGCGACGCGTTTTCGGAGCAGCGTGCGGGGCGCCTGCAGGCACAGCCCGCCTCCATGGGCCTGCCACTCGATCCACTCGATGGGGCTGCGTCCGTTCTTCTCAAGAGCAACCGGCTTCCATTGACCGAGACGGGCGACGTCGCTGCAGTGCAGACGCTGAAGATGAAAGAACAATCGATGCTCCATGAAATGAAAGCATTCGTGAAAGACGGCGCCCCGTTCCTTTCCGATGCACCGGCTGTTGATAACGATGGTATTGGCTTCCACCTGTACCGGAACGGGCGGCGCTTTATCTCCGTCCTCCCCCGACGCCGTCAGCGCCTCGCCCGGACCGAAGAACAGAATGCTGGCGGTCCGGGGACGCCTGTACAGCGGGAGATGGAGGAGTCTGAGTCCCAACCTTTCCGCAAACAGGCCCGGATGCAGCCATTGGGGATCTTGCAGTCCTTCCGGGGCGACTTGAAAGATGATCTGTTCCGCTTCCTTTTCGACGTCCTCCCACCCGAATACAGGCGCCAGATAATCGTCCAGCCTGACGCCGGGCTTTTCGCCGCGATGGCGGTGAATGCGGAAATGACCGTAGTCGGCGGCGATATCCTCTTCCATATCGAACCACATATCCACGTCGTAGCGCGGGCATACCGTTTTTCTGAGCGTATACCACCGAAGCTCGATTTCCATTTCCAGCGTCAGGTCGGCCTCCACGCCGCATTCTGCGACGCGGCGGTAATTGAACCATACGATGGCCCCTTTTTTCGGGCGCACGCCGGCGACGCGCACGCCGGGAGCAGAAAAGCGGGGATCCTCCCAATCTGCCGGAACCCCGTCCTTCGGCTCGGGAGAACCCGGGTCTGAGACGCTTTCTTCCTCGTCGTCCTCCGAACCTGCCCAGGGCAATTCCTGATACAGCCGCCCTCCAGAGGGTACGACCAGCTCGCCGCAGCGGAGTCTACGAGACAATTCCTCCACGAGCTTTTCTTCAAAATGCAGGCGAATGTAATCCGTCATGGACTGGATCTCGGGGAGGACGAGGACGTCTTCCGCTTCTATTTCCGGCGGGGAGGGGATATGCTCGTCCATGACGGCAAACAGGTTGCTTTCCTGTTCGGCTGTTTCGTTCTGTTCCTTTAGCATATCGATTTCAGGATGGTCCAGTCCGTTGTGCACACGCTCGCCTCGCCTTCTTTGTTGAATGACGGAAATACCGTATGACAATCATATCATACGGGAATATATGTTCGCAATATTTTTCCTGAGACTATTGAAAACGCTATTATATAAGCATCTAAAGCCGTCAAAAGCTTCCGGAAATCTTCCTAGCCTTTTCCTGTTCAAAAAAACCGGATTCCTTTATGCTATGGACAAGCCGGGAGGGAGCAAAAGACCCGGCGAGCGCACAGGACATAGTAGAGAGGGGTGAGTCCCAAGGTGAACTTCAGGGCGTGAGCCACTTGATTCCCAACTATGTGTACGAAAACAAAGAAAGGATTTGCCAGACCGCCATGTCCCGGTGCAACTTATGGCATTGTGCAGAATAATTATGTGTTTTACAAAGATTTGTTTTGTATACATTTTGATTTTATCATGGCACCGCAAAGAGAAAAGCTTGAAAGAATGATGCTCGTGGCCATACAAGATGATACCGTTTTGTATTCTTTCATTGAAAAAAACATAGCAACAAATATTATTGTGCTATAAACTCGCACAAGTCCTTTCATTCTCTTTGCAAAATTGATCCCAAAAGGTGCGCTTGGATGTTGAACGGGGGCGAGTAAAAAGATGATGATTATTCCAATGCAAGCACCAGCGATCAATAGATTTCTATTTGCAAATTCGACCGCAAACAAAGCAATGCCCATATCAAAAAGCATGAGCAGCATGCAACGAAGGTGCGTGTCAGCATGGTATCCGCCGCCCATACTTTGTAAGGGAATGTAACCCAAAAGTATAAGAGCAACACTTCCTGCTCTATTGACTGCCAATCCCACAAAAACCAAAAGAATGATATTGATTAGTGAAAAAACGAGCAAATCAAATCCATAGCGATAAACATCTGTCTCTTGATCTTTAATAATACCATGCCTTATACATTTATCGATGAGACGAGACAAAATGGCATTCATATAATACCTTCTCTGCAGGCTCTTTGGTATTTATCTTTGAGCGTTACATAGTATGAGATAAAGCACTGGTTTAGACTTTGCCACCGTGCCCTGCTTACCTGCAATATGTCACCGTTATCGATCTCAACCTTATTTTGATTAATTGTTGAAACATGTTCAAGATTTACTACATACGAACGATGGCATTTGCAAAAGCGGGGTTCACCAAATAATGAAGCGATGTGTGACAGCCTTTCTTTGTACCTGTATGTGCCTCTGGTCGTGTGAACTATGACATAATGATTGTCCATTTCAAAATAATAAATATCTCGCTTAAATAGTCGGATGCTTTGCGTTTCCTGTACAATCGCAAAAGTGTCATCGTTTTGATTTGAAATTATTTGATATGCCGCGTCTAGCGTTTTCATGCACTCTTTTTCTTTGATTGGTTTCAACATATAGCGAAAAGCACGAACCTCATAGCCCCTAAAAACATAATTTTGCAAACCTGTAGTAAACACAAGTAGCATTCCCTGATCTTGCTTTCTTATGCAGTATGCCAATTCAAGACCGTTTGTATGATTCAATTCAATATCCAAAAAAGCGAGATCAAACGTATTGTCCTTTGACCATCCAAGAAGAAATTCTTCCGCGCTTTTATAGCATACAATCAAAACAGTCACTCTGTGATGTTTTGCCCAACCATTAATATATCTGCTCAGAATCTGAGCGTGGGCTATGTTGTCCTCACAGATAGCTATCCGCATATGAATTCCTCCTTGTTTTTCAGTATATCAGGATTCATCAAAAAATGGTGTATGTGTACGTCAACTGTCATTCTGCGTTCGTAAATGGTAAATGATTATTCCAGTTCTGCAAGTGGAAATACAATAGTTGTAGAAAAACGGTGATTTTGATGGCTACGATCACAATAACCATGATATTGTTTGACCAATAGATCAATGCTTAACAGACCAAAGCCATGTTCCTGTGGATTTTGTTTTGTTGTAATCCATTTGCCGTCCAACTTTTGTTCCGAACCATCCGTAGAGTTTTCCATCGAAATGAATAGATGATTGCGCTGCGTATAGACCTGTATACAAATAGAACGCTTTTCTATCTCTGTAATTTTTTCGCAGGCTTCAAAAGCGTTGGTGAATAGGTTCCCTATCAATATACATAGGTGCTGATCGTTGATGGGAAGTTGTTCTGGCACATTTCCTTCTGCCGTAACATGAATTTTCTTCTGCTTTGCTAAATTCATGTTACCATTGAGAAGCACGTCAAGCGCCTGATTTCCAGTAGAAATTTGTTTCGAAAAATTCCACAATTCTCCGCCTATTTCAGACAAGTAGGCATTAAGAGAAACATAATTTTTGGCTTCCGCAAGCCCCTGTAAAGTATAAATATGGTTATTGAAATCATGCCGAAAGCGGCGTGCCTCTTGCGTTAATGCTTCTAGTTCCGTTTTGTATTGAAGCGCCATATCCCCAATTTGTTTTTGGGCCTGCAGAAGGATCGCTTCTTGAGCTTGCTTGGTCATTTCACTATATAAGTGTAAAGTACCTATATTAAGAATTAGCATTCCAATTCCAATACATACACCTGTGAATGGCGAAATGTTATTAACCGCCGCTGGCACGGCACGTGCATATTCCAACAGTACGGTGATCAAAACAAGTGTAAATAGAGGCACCATCGCAATCAACCAGCGTCCCTTTGTAATGAAAGTGGAGGACGAGAACGGATGAAACCAGCGAATGATGCCTAGCCATACAAGTACCCATAGGATATGAGATAAAATCATAGTTGCAAAGCGTGGTGTATCCTGTGCGACAATAGAACCATAAGGAACGAGAAGTGCCGTCGAAAAAAGGTTATCTATAGAATAGGCAAGTGTGCCAAGAATAATAGTATTTAACATTGCGCATGTAATGGCAATATCCCACTGGATTTTTAGAATTAGAAGTGCATATAGGAAAACACAAGCAATCAGAGGTGTGATATCCGGTACAATGGCGATATCAAAAAAACCATATAGTGATAGCCAGATGGTTCCAATACACATGAATAAGATGGATGAAACGGACCAAAATCGTGTAGTAGTCTCCCGACTTATCCATCGCCAAGTAAAGTATAAAGCGCCGATAATTTCGACGAAGTTGATTGTGATTTCAAAGCCATGCCAAGCTAACGGCATCATTAAGCCCTCCTTTAGCAAGCATCCGCCTTCAGAATAAGAAGATATTCGAATATTGTCAAGCCAAATTTGTGGCGCGAGAGCCAGTTTTGCATTCGTGAAACGCACATTATGTCAATCACGTCTTCACGGATACAATTCACGCATGTTTACACCATTCGCATCCCAAATGGGATATCATGACATCATATCAAACCATGAAAGGTGGCGATATCGTGAAAAAGATTCTCAGCCTTGTTCAAACCATGGGATTCAAGCTGCTGTGCGCCGCTGCCGCGCTGGCGAAACTGACTGCGGTGATTGGAGTGGCTTCAGCAAGCGCATGGAGCAAGTATCAGCCTGAAATACCTGCTTCGATGCGTAATCGCAACTAAAACAAACATAGGGGGTGATACCATTGGGCGCATAAATATTAAATTTGGGGCGCTTATGTTCGATTTAGGCTATAAAGAGATTAATTATTTCCTCGGTTGAAAATTTATAAACACGATCAAAAACTACAACGAAAGAAGGAGCCATTATGAAGAAACTCTTATGTCTAGCTTTGGCTTTGGTTTGCGCTTTTTCCATTATTGCGACAGCTTCGGCTGGTACTGTTCACGGAGGAACGTTGAAGATGCGTATGCAACCGAATACAAGTTCTTACGTTGCCTGCTATCTTCCAAATGGGTCGACTGTTTCCGTCTATGGAAGCGCCAATGCTGATTTCTATTCGATCGGCGGTACAGGCTATCAGCACAGCAACCTGACGGGTTGGTATGAGTGGCGCACTGGGTATGGTATGAAGAGCTTTATTTCGCTGTGATCAAAATCGTTGTCCGTCGCCCCTTTGATGCCAAAGGGACGGCGGATGCTTTAGGGAGGTGACTACTTGTGAAAAAAAGCATTCTGTTTGTTACGCTGCTCCTGATAACAATGTTGCGCTCGGCTTATGCCTCTCCTGCTCAAAATGCTGACATTTTTACTCAATCGTATATGATTTCATCAGGTTTGGTAGATGAAGGTGCTGCGTATATTCAACATGTAGATTGGAGTGGAGATACCTGCTATGCGTATTTGGGAGATATGTCCGTATATACTTATCAACCAGACGAAGGATTGGATAAGTTTTGTCAGCTCCCGAAGTCGCCAGACGGATTTGATCAAACTTTTGTTATTATTGATGAAAAGACACGTGAACAGCTCAATGAAACTGTTACCTATATCGTCGCAGGCGATGACGGTTTGTATGGGTACAATGTCACAAATGGCAACTTTGGGCACATTGATCAAGAGGGCATCCATTGGGAAACCCGTGCAATGGATATGGAATGTTTAAACCCCAAACGCGAATTGTTTCCCAGTCGTGTTGCACGTAGCTTGCTTACAGAAAATCAGCTTTACGTTTTTTCATATGCAAATGATGGCAGCTATTCATTCTTTGGCTTTGATCGCACATCAGGCAAATCAACAGAGTATAAAGTCGAAGGTGCTATCGGTGTATGTCACGAACAAGGTGACAACTTCTTGTTTCTACGTCGTCTGAACGCAGATTACTGCATCAGCCTACTAAACACTTCGACAAATACATTAACTGACTTAAACCTCTCTATGAAGATTTTTTCTGGTAACAATACGGTTGGTGGGCTGGCCTACAAAATGACAAACGACGAAGTATACCTTGCTATGAACGGGCAAGTCTATTGCAGTGCATCAGGAGGTGATTTTGAACCAATCGCCTATGTTCCTACTGAAACTCTAATGGGAGAAACACCTGCGTGGATACTTTCGGATGGTCGTTATGTCCTGTGTTCTATGACAGGCATGTATATACGCGCGAAAGCAAGGGAAATGGATCATCAACAGCTTGTCATTCGCTCAGGTGTATGGTTGCCAAACGCAGAGGAACTTTATAGACAGAAATACCCCAACGTTGGTCTAAACTTTATCCGCAGTTCAATCACATCTGAAGAAGTGGCACAGATGCTAATCACTCAAGATAGTAGTGTGGATATTTTTGAGGTGTGTGTCGACTATTCGTTCTCGTCATTGGTTAAAAAAGGATTTGTTAATGATATGTCAACATCTCAGGTTATCCAACGCAACGTAAATACCATGAGTCCCAATATTGCTGATATACTTCATGATGAGCAGGGGCGGATCGTTGCCTATCCAACGCAGCTTCGAATCTGGTCTTGTGGTATTCACGAAGGCTACTGGCAACTGGCTTTTGGTGACCGTCCATTGCCATCTAACATGAACGATTTGATGGATGCATGGATTGATTGGGAATTAGAGTACGCTGAAGAATATCCTGATATAGATTTTTCCATCGGCTTTGACTATGCTCAATACTGTCAACAGTTTATAACCTTCTTCATTCAGCAAAATGATACAAACGAAAATCAACCCAACCCAAGAGATCCCGTCTTAATAAATGCTTTGAATAAGTTAAAGCAAGTGTATGAAATTAGATTGCAATCAGGAAGAAGCACTACCGAAACGGTGAATTCGCAGGAGGAAGGAGTTGCCAGCATTCTTCGTTTCCGTGCATGGGATCAGGCGATGAGCGAGTTGTCAACGACCGTGGCGCTGACATCGGAAAGCACTTTGTACGACATGTATATGTGGGATTATACAAAGGTTCCAATCACCTTTGCAGCTGGTGACGAAGTAAAAACAGATGGAACAATGTTTGTATATATCATTAATCCATATTCTCAAAACATAGACGCAGCCATCAAATTTATTGAGTGCGTTTCTGAATTGGAAAGCGAGCCATATGTCTATTATTCCATCCATCCCGATTGCAATACACCATATGAAAAACCGAATTTTGAACAGTGGATCGAAAGTGCTGTTCAAGAAAAAGCAGCGCTAGAGGCAACGATGAAAAAATTGGATGGTTTGGAGCTTTCCGAAAAAGCGGACATTCAAGCTATGATTGATTATTACGATTTATATATTGCGAATCAAGAAAATGAAAGATGGCTAATCTCTGCAGATACTATTGCCAAATATCGTGAGATGCTAAAGGTTTTGGATCTCCATTCAAACTCTATTTATCTTGGAGCACCCGGAACGGCATCCGAACGGATGATTGCAGAGCTTTGTAACCGCTATGCCAGTGGTAACCTAACAATGGATACATTGCTGAATGAGATTGGAAATAAAATGCGCATGATGCAACTGGAAAATCGTTAATAAAAACCATGGATAAAAATGGTATTTTGAAAGGAAGATTAACGATGAAAATGTCTATGGAGCGTAGCGCCATATGCCTGATATCCTTCGTTCTTTTCTTGCTTGGCATTATGACGGCGCAAGCCGAGGAAACAAAACATGAAACTGGCAGGGTATTATGCGATATCTCACAGGAGGATATTTATAACGGAATTAGTCTAGTCTCCATAGAAAATACGGTCTATCGCTTAATGACCAATGGTGATGTTTATGCGTGGGAGCCGGAACAAGCCCAATATTATCTCTACGCAAACGTTCCCGCAAGACCATGGTTTAATGTTGAAATTCCTTTTGCGGAACAAAGCGAGAGCATTCGCGACGAACTTACTGAATCTGTTTCTCAACTGATTGCCTCAGACAACGGGTTATATGGCTTCAACGATATTTCCGGCATGATTGGTTTGATTGATGAGGAAGGCTGGCACGTTAATCATATACGCCTTGACACATCAGCATTGATGCGTAGCGATTTCAATACGGGGTACCCGCAAGGGATACGAAATGCCTATATTGAAAATGGAATATTATATGCTTTTCATGATATCCATTTATATCATGATGGACAGCCGCAGAGCAAATTGCTTACTTTTAATCTTTCTAGCGGTGTCTGCAACGCCACCAGTCTACCTAATGTCATTTCGTTCTGCCGCTATGCTGCCGGAAAACTACTTTGCATACAAGACAATGGGACGGAAAAGCCCATACTTGCTGTGTATGATATAGATTCTCATCAGACAACAGACATTGGAGTGGACGTCCCTGTTTCAATTTCACGTCCAACATTTTCTCAAGCAATTTATCTTCGCAGAAAGATTGATGGTCTTGCCTATGATGCAATACGCGACATTATTTATTTCGAAACGCCAAAACGATTATGGCGAAGCATCGCAGGCGCACCCTTTGAGCCAGTAATCATAGATGGCATGGACATATTCTCAAATGTTGAGTTGATGGAATCGGGGTATATGAACGCGCCGGATGAAGCTTGGGTACTATCTTTCGGTGGATACGTGAGTCAAAGCAGTTTTCCGTACTGCGTGATGCCATGAGGTGCCAATTATGATGACAATCGCTAAGGGATTTTTGGCAAAAATACCATATGGAAAGATAAGCATATTTCCCCTAAGGTTTATATGTTTTACATGCCTATACCTTATGATTTCTATTTCGGCATGTGCTGATACGACTGCTCCAGTCTTGACAATTGATGGGGTTTCGCTAGCAAGCACTGAACCATACATCAGCATTGATCCAGAAAGTGGACATTGGGAGTATGTGGATAAGGAACTTTCTGTTAGCATCATCCGTCACAGCGATCAAATAGATAAGAAAAATGTTACATGGTATGAGACGGAAATAGAGTGTTCTGAGCAAGCTAAACTGACATCGTTATTAACAACGCATGGGAAAGTGAAAGGACATAGTTTTTGTTCGCCCGATGAGCTTGCTGATTTGTACGACGTAGTACTTGCATTTAACGACGATTTTTATGCCAGTCGCTGGTACAACAAAAAAGCACAGGGTATCATCATTCGCAACGGCGAGATTATGTCAGATAAGACATTCAAAAATGATGCCAATGCCTTTCCTCCTCTTGAGGTGCTTGCGTTGTTTGAGGACGGAAGCATGAGAACATTCAAGTCAAAAGAGCATACAGCGAAAGAATATCTAGATATGGGTGTAACCGATACGTATGCTTTTGGACCCATTCTAGTGCGGGAGGGTGAACTTGGAGAACGTATGACAGATAAGAATTATTCGCCATATCGTGAACCCAGATGTGCTTTAGGCATGATCGAGCCTAACCATTACATTGTACTTACTGTTGAAGGAAGAACCAATGAAAGCAAAGGGGTGCGTCTTAGATGGCTTGCAGACAAAATGCTTGAGTTGGGTGCAATCGAGGCTCTTAATTTGGATGGAGGAAATACTACCTACTTAATCTTTATGGGCGAAATCATCAATTTACCAAAAGAGATACAGAAAGGACGGCTTAGAAGAGTAGGTAGTTTAATTGGAGTAGGTGTCGGGAAGAATGTATCAACTGAACCTGCCAAATAGAAAAGACACTTGTCTACATCAACTTGCTCGACAAAACCAGCATTTTAAATAGGAGTACTGATATGATATGAATATAAATTTTGCAAAAATAGTTGACCGTAGAATGGCCGATTTAAAATTCATGGAGGGAACAGGACTCGAAATCAGAACATCCAAAGGATATTGGTTTTTCTGAGTGGTTTCGCAAATGGTTTATTAACCACATGCAAAGGAACGCTAAATAGCATATACTAAGTAAGGCAATCCAATTTCGAGCAAATATTACGTTCGTTCTGCAAAGGCTACTCTCAAACAAATGCTGTTGGGTAGCTTAATAATGTAATCTATGAAAACACCTTGTAATCATAACCATTCCGTCGATAAAAGGGGCTGTCTCATTAAGAGTCATATTGCACAAAAACTCGCCTGTAGAACACCGAAAGTAAGGTGTTTTACAGGCGAGTTCTATTGATTGTTTGTGCAGTTCGTCCTTAGTGAGACAACCCCTTTTGATATAGCAACAGATTATCGCTGCCTTTTATACTGTCGCTCTCCTCCGCGTCTTCTTTCAGATCCAATCAATCTGAAAGGGGAACGTATTATGAAAACCATTACCATTGGAACTGATGATAATAATCTGTCTATTGAGTTGCAAAAAGAGATTTACGCTGTACTGAATGAGAGCAGACGGAAGGAGGAAAGGCTTTGTCATGAGCAGCGCCGCCACTGGTGTAAAGAGCCATTCGATGAAAACAGCACCGCGCTGCAAATCCCCAACCAATACCAGCCAACGCCAGAAGAACAATTCTACCAAAAAGAAGCCTTGAGATTCATCATGGAAACGCTCGCAACCTGTACACCCGTACAGCGCGAGCGTTTTCTTTTATTTGCGCTGGACGGAATGAGCTTTGCCAAAATAGCAAAGCTGCACGGCTGTTCAAAGTATTTCTCCATCCACGACCCGAAGGGCGAGCAGCGCAACGTTCACGCTCACATCCTGCTCACGCTTCGCGCCCTCACGGAAAACGGCGAATGGGCATCCAAATGCCGTAAGGAATACGACCTGGACGAGCGCGGGCAGCGCATCCCCGACGGCAAAGGCGGCTGGAAGAACCACCGCGTCAACCTGACCGACTGGAACGACCTGGGCAAAGCGGAGGAATGGCGGGCAGCGTGGGCGGCGCTTGTCAATCAGACGTTGGAACGCAACGGGATTCATGAGCGCGTCGATCATCGGAGTTATAAGCGGCAGGGCGTTGAGCGAATCCCCACGATTCACATGGGCGTGGCCGCCACGCAGATGGAAAAGCGCGGAATCCGTACCGACAAAGGCAACGTCAACAGGGAGATTGCGGCGCAGAACAGGCTGCTCAAGGAAATCAAAGCGAGGCTGACCCGGCTGCATCAATGGACGAAGGAATTGAAGGAGCGGCAGGAAGTTCAGCCGAGCATCCAAATCCTGCTGGAACAGGCGCAGGCCGACATCCAAAGCAAGCACTCCGCGACCCACTATGGCAAGGCGCGGGCGCTCAAGGAACACGCGGCATTGGTCGCTTTCTTGCAGGAGAACCAAATCGCCTCGCTGGACGAGCTTCACGCGAAAGTTAAGGCCATGCAGAGCGATTACTACGATTTGCGCGGAGAAATCGTTGCGGATGAACGCGCTATCGCCGCGCTGCAAGAACGGTTGACCATGTGGGCGCAGTATAACGATAACCGCGAACATGCAAAGACGTGTACAGAGCATAGCACGGAAAAGGCCCTGTATGAAGCTGCCGCACGCTACCTTGCCGACCTGAAGGACAACGGCGAGAGGATCACGCCCAAGCGCTGGAATGCGGAGCTGACCCGCCTGACCGCACACAAGGAGGCGCTGTACGGGCAAATGAAGGGAATGCAGGCGGAGATTCAGGCAGCGGAACGCATTCGCAAAGCCGCCGACAAGCTGGCGCGAGAAGCCAAACCGCCCCTCAACCGGGAGGAAATGCTGTAAAGCCACGCGATAGGCGGCATAACCATCCCATACTGCCGCAGCTCTCCACACTCCACGTTGACGGCGGCATAATGGGCAAAACAAGCCCGAAAACGCGACAAATCCACACAAACGCCCTCCCCTTGCTCTCCCTCTACCCCTTTTCCGAAGCCCTCTTAACGGGCAAAAAAAGCTCGAAATTGGCACCGAAACGATACATATTAACGCCCAAAACGTCGATTCCGGGCAGCGGACATATATAGCCGTTCAGATCGACCTGCTTCCCCGGCGCCGGGAGGAAATACGCCAAAAGCAGCGCGATAAAGCCCCAAAGCCCTCTCCTCCACCCCCTGCGCCAGAGGCCCCCTAACGGGCAAGAAATACCCGAAAACGGCACCGAAACGATACATTTTAACGACCGAAAGAGGTGATTCCGATCAACGAATACATGACCCTCCAAACCGACCTGCCGCCTTATCTGCCATACCCGCGCTTCCTGTCGGAGATGAACCTGACGCTGACCGCCAAGCTGGTCTATTCCCTGCTTCTGGACAGGACGACGCTATCCCAAAAGAACGGCTGGGTGGACGAAGCCGGGCATATCTATGTGGTTTTCACGCTCGACGCGCTGTCCCAAAGCCTGGGCCGCAGCACCATGACGGTCAAAAAGGCGCTGAACGAGCTGGAAAACATCGACCTCATCGAACGCATACGGCATGGCTTTTCCTCACCCAGGCGCATCTTTGTAAAGCTGCCGCCATTGGGACAGAAAAGTTTCCCTGTGATGGACAGAAATCTTTCCGTCACAGGGAAAGAAAACTGTCCTTCATTGGGAAAGAAAACGGTTCGTCAGAGGGAAAGAAAACTTTCCCCTAACAACCTGAGTATTAACGACCTGAGAGATAACGACCTGAATAGAGCGAGAGAGGGGGACGCGCCCTCGCCCTGTGGCCGCTATGAAAATGTCCTTCTGACGCAGGCCGAGCTGAAAGCCCTGCAAACGGAGCTGCCAAGCGAGTGGGAGCCATACATCGAGCGCCTTTCGGAGTACATGGCCTCCACGGGCAAGCGCTACAAGAATCATCTGGCGACCCTTCGCCGCTGGGCGGCGAGCGACGCCAGGAAGGACGCGCCAAAGACCCGTATCCCCGATTATACCTGTAAGGAGGGCGAAAGCCTGTGAAATCTTTGAACGATGTATTAACCCAAGCCCTCGCCGTGACCCCCGCGCCCGGTGATTACGTGGGCGAGGACGGGCTGCTCTATTGCGGCAAATGCCACACGGCCAGGCAATTCCGAATGGACAGGCCGCCAGCGGCGGGGCGGCTGTTGCCCCGCGCCTGCCAATGCGAACGGGAGCGCTTCGAGCGGGAGGAAGCGGAGCTGAAGCGGCAGAAGCATCTGCAAACGGTGGACAGGTTGAAAAAGCGGGGCTTCACCGACCCTGCCATGCGGGAATGGACGTTTGCCAACGACAACGGCGGAAGCCCGCAAATGAAAAACGCCCGCTTCTATGTGGAGCATTGGGAGGAAATGCAGGCGCAGAACATCGGCTATCTTCTTTGGGGTGGCGTAGGCACGGGCAAAAGCTATTGCGCGGCCTGCATTGGCAACGCGCTCATGGAGCGGGAGGTTTACGTCCGCATGACCAACTTCGCACTGATTCTCAACGACCTGGCCGCAACCTTCGAGGGGCGAAACGAGTATATCGAAAGCCTTTGCCGCTATCCGCTGCTCATCATCGACGATTTCGGCATGGAGCGAGGCACGGAGTACGGGCTGGAACAGGTGTACAGCGTCATTGACAGCCGCTACCGAAGCCGCAGGCCGCTGATCGTCACCACCAACCTGACGCTGGACGAGCTGCAACACCCGCAGGACATCCCCCACGCCCGCATCTATGACCGGTTGCTGGAAATGTGCGCGCCCATCCGTTTTGCGGGCGATACCTTCCGTAAGGAAACGGCGCAGAGAAAGCTGGACAAGCTCAAACAAATGATGAATTGAAGATGGAGGAAACATGCCCAAAAAACAAAAAATCGAAGTCCGTACCGTATTCGATGGAAATCAAGGTTACGAACAGGCTTTCGTTCGTTTGCTGGTGGAAAAGCATCGCAACGCGGAAGCCGAATGTGGAATACCGGAATCATTGCCTCCACGACGCAGGAATACACGAGAAAACCCGGTTTTGCGGATATTGGCGGAACCGTCCGCACGCGCGCGCCATTCGTTGCCGTTGGCGTTCTGATTGCAATCGTACTGTTCTTCCTTTTCGGCGGCAGCGGCGGCGGCGCGCTTGATCCGGTGCACGCGGAAGAACTGCTCGAGCAGTATCAAATGCCCGCGGGGCTCCTGCTGCTCATTCCCACAGCCGTCGTCATTCTGCTTGCGGTTCGGGGCAAGAACATCTTTGCCTGTCTGGGCGTCGGCATTGTAATCGCCGTCGTCATTGGCCTGGTCGCCGGCCTGTTCGACTTCTCCGCGCTGGTATCCATCAAGGACGGCGCGGTGACCGGCGCGATCCCCAGCGGTGTAGGCGGCATGCTGGATGTGTCCATTCTGTTGCTGCTGGTCGTTTCCATGGGCGAACTCCTGATTCAGAGCGGCTGCATGGACAATACGGTGAACTGGCTCAACGAATCGGTAATCAAAACGCCGCGCGGAGCCGATCTGGCGATCTTCTCGCTTGCGACGGTGTTCGGCATCCTGATCGCGGCGATCAACACCATCGCCAATATCTGCGTCGCGCCGTTCGTCAACGCCGTAGGCAAAAAGAATCGGCTGCATCCCTATCGCCGGTGCAACATCCTTGCCACGGTCATCTGCTCTTTCCCGTTCTTTGTGCCGTTTGGCGGCTGCGTGCTGCTGCTGCTCGGCGGACTCTCCTCCATGAAAGACGTATACCCGTTCCTGCCTAACCTGGCGGCCACCGACATGTTCTTTACAACGTTCTATTCCTGGGCGATCTGGGTTGTGATGCTGGTGGCCTGCGTGACCGGCATTGGCCGCAGGTTTGAAGGAAAGGACGGAGAACCTGTAAAGACCCAGGCGGAGGCAGACAAAGGATAACCAACCGTTTATCAGGAAGGAGAATGATCCATGAATCGCCTGTCACAGCTGATTAGGGAGGACATGAAACCGGCGCTCGGCGTTACGGAACCCGGAGCCATCGCCTTTGCATCTGCAAAAGCGCGCAGCTATACCGTCGGCCCCATCGAAAGCGTTCTGGTTTCCATGAACTCCGGCATGTACAAAAACGCCTTTACCTGCGGCATTCCCAATTCCAATGAAGTAGGGAATATCTTCGCCGCCGCGCTGGGCGTGGTTGCCGGAGACAGCGAAAAGGGGCTGGAGTCCTTGGCAAACGTAACGCCGGAAGACAACAAAGAGGCGCAGAAACTGATCGACGAAGGGAAAATCAGCGTCAGTCTTTCCGGAATCACTTCGGAAATCTTCATTGAAGCCACCGTCAAAACGGCGACCGATGAGTGCGTCGTGACCATTAAAGGTTCGCACACCAACATCGTTCGTATCACCGTCAACGGCAAAGCCGTGTTTGAGGCGGAGGCGCAGGGCGCCGATGGGGAGAATCTGGATGGAAAACCCGGCGGCGGGCATGAGATCCACAATTACACGCTGGCTCAGCTGGTGGAGTATGCGCAGACCGTCCCGTTCGAGGAGATCGCCTTTATCCGCGACGCCTATACCGTCAACATGGAATTGCTGGAAGAAGGTTTATCCAATCCTCGTACCACATTCGCTCGGCAGCTCAAAAAAATGAACGATGACAAAGTCATTTCCGATGACGAGCAGAAGAACGCGCAGCTGCTGTGCAACGCCGCCATCGAGGCCCGTGTGATCGGGCTTGATAAACCGGCGATGAGTATTACTGGCTCAGGCGCACACGGCATTATTGCAACGCTGCCTCTGTACGGCGTCTACAAGATCCGCGGTCTTTCTGAAGAAAAGCTGCTGCGTGCTACGGCGCTGAGCTATCTCGTCTGCATGTACATCAAGGAATACTCAGGGAGATTGTCAGCATTCTGCGGCTGCGCAATCGCTGCTGGAACAGGGATGGCGTGCGGGCTGACGCTGCTGAGAGACGGTACGGTTGAACAAATGACGCACGTGATCAACAACATGGCTTCCAGCATTACCGGCATGATCTGCGACGGCGGCAATCAGGGGTGCACCATGAAGGGCATTGTTGCGGTCGACGCAGCATTCAGGTCTGTGGATTTAGCGATGAATGATACCTATATTTTCAACGTTCACGGAATCAATGGACGAACGCCGGAGCTTACGATGAAGCATATGGGATTGATCGCATCGCCGGGCATGGTAGGCACGGAAAAAACGATTGTGGAAATTTTCGAGGAAAAGCTCAGCGAATAAATGAAGCGTGGAGAGGACGCCGGCAGCGTGAAAAGAGTTGCACGGCGTCCTCTCCGCTTTTGCTGCCATTTTCAGAAAGGGGGATCTCAGATGGAACAGTTAGGAAGAACGAAGAAAACACAATGCGAGGAATGGGTGAAACGGGACAATGCCGTGATAGCGCCATGTCAGCACATTCCGTTTTATGATCTTGTGGTAGACGAGGCAAAGGGAGATATTTTAGTCGATTTGGACAACAACCGTTATATTGACTTTCTGTCCAGCGCATCTTCGCTGAATATTGGAAGCCGGCGTCCGGAGATCGTACAGGCGATCACAGAGCAAATGAACAAATGTATCCAGTTCTCGCCCGTCTACTCATACAATGTCCCCATGATCGAGTATGCGGAAGAGCTCGTAAAGCTCTTTCCTCAAAAGGAGCCGGGCGAAACGATTATGCTCAGTTACAGCAATTGTGGTTCGGAAGCAAACGATGCTGCGATCAAATTCTGCAGAGGAGCGACAAAGCGTTCGAAAATCATTGCTTTCACCAACTCGTATCACGGCAATACATACGGCTCCTCGACTCTTTCCGCCTGCACGGAAAAAATGCATGAAGGCATTGGTCCTCTTCTTCCGGACGTATATCATTTCCCATTTTATGGAATCGACGTCCCGGACGATGAATGCGAAAGGGATTGCCTGCGCGAGATCGAAACTGCGTTCCGAACGTATCTGCCTGCCAAAGAAGTAGCGGCGGTGATTATTGAGCCGATGCAGGGGGACGGAGGCATGCTGCCGGCCCACCACATCTTCATGAGGAAGCTGAGCAGTCTGTGCCGCGAGAACGGTATACTGTTTATCGCAGAAGAAGTTCAGCTGGCCTTCTGGCGCACGGGAAAGTGCTTTTCTATCGAACACTATCTGGAGGACGACGCATATCCGGACGGCATCATCATGGGAAAATCGGTGGGCGGAGGGCTGGTTCTTGGCGCTTTCATGGCCCGCGAATCGATTATCCGAAGTCTGGAGTCGCCCGCTCATATTTTCACGCTGGCAGGAAATCATCTCTCCTGTGCGGCCGGGTTGGCGTCGCTGCGCTATATGCAAGGGGACGGATATCAGGAGGCAGTGGAAAGAAACAGCGCGGAGATGGCGCGCCTGACACAGGAATTGAAAAACAGGCATGCAGACGTCATTTCCTTTGCCAGAGGCCTGGGCGTTTCCTATGGCATCGGAATCGTAAATCCTGTATCCAGGGAGCCGGACCCGGATATGGCGTTCAAAATCGTATACCGTGCCTATGAGAAAGGCCTGATTTTGATGACGCTCGCGGGAAATGTGCTGAGAATCCAGCCGCCGGTAAATATTTCTCCGGATCTGCTTCGAGGAGGTTTCTCCATTCTGAGCGAAGCAATCAGCGAAGTTGCCGGCGGGCAGGTTTCGGATTCCGTGCTAAGCTATCGCCGTGGAAGGAATCCTTATATTTCAGGAGTATGAGGCGGTACGAAACGCAGAATACTCTGTTGATTTGTAAGGAACCGATAGCAAAAGCCTTCTACCCAATTCCGGGCAGAAGGCTTTTGTGTACATTGGTTCTCCCGGAGGGCGATCCAATGGGAGACTCCGGATTTGCAATGAGAAATTTTTCAACATATTCGGAGATCTGCATTAACTACGCCACTCCGTCTGTCAAGGAAGCCACATTGCGAGTTTGCAATGTGGCTTTAAGTATGTGAGGAACAAATGAGAAAGCGAGCGTATCCGCTTATATTGTTTGTCAAGTCGAGAGCGAACAACGATTCCATCCTCTCAATAAAGAACGAAGAGAATTCAACTGGCGCGGAAATCTTCGGCAGGCAAACCGCTCTATCCTGAGTGATAGGTGGATAATGGCGAAAATATCAAAAGGGTGCAAATCGGCGGCGGGCAATTTATGCTCACTCAAACCCGCAAACGTTACGCCAAGTAAGCGTCACGAATTACGTGACGGTTGTCTTTGAAGCAAGCTCGGCGGTTCACTCTTTACAAAAAATCTTGGAAAAAAGAGAAAAAACACGTTCGAAAACATCCTGTACCTCTTGATCGAGAAAACGATATGACGTATAATTATTTTTATTAGCTGAATTTTTACTTGCGCTTTCTGCCGAAACTATACGATAATAATTGATTTTACAGCGACCGCACTACAATAATATGCGAAAAAGAAAGAACCCGGACATTGTATCAATATCCGAGTTCCTTGGTGGTGCCGAAGGCGGGACTTGAACCCGCACGGTATCGCTACCAACGGATTTTGAGTCCGTCACGTCTGCCATTCCATCACTTCGGCAAGTACGGAGAATATGTTACCACATTCTGCGAAAAAAAGCAAGGCACTGCGTTCAGTTTTTTCAGAAAGGATCATTTGGGCGAATGAATGCCAATTCGGCAAAATGTGGAAAGGAAACGCAGAATTTCGGGTGCAAAAAACATTTCCAATGTTCGACAAAATATGTTATACTACCGCGGGGACAATACTAAGGATACCCCATTTGGAAAGGATGAACGGGATTATGGCAAAGGTCAATCATGAACCGATCGTTTTGGACGTCAACCACATGATGAGCGATGTTGTCGGTTTCCAGTACGGAATCGACGCTGACCATGTGGACGGCATGGCGCAGGCTGCCGCCGCCGCTCAGCATAATGTGGCACAGAATCGCGGCACCGGCTGGCTGGGCTGGACGGAGTTGCCCTATAATCAAAAGGAAATCGTAGAGAAGATCGAAACTGTGGCCGCTCGCGTCCGCAATGAGTTTGACGCGTTTGTGGTGCTGGGTATCGGCGGCAGCGCGCTGGGCCCCATCGCCATCCAGCAGGCTCTCAATCATCTTCATTATAACGAACTGCCCGCTGAAAAGCGCGGCGGCCCCCGTCTGTATGTGGAAGACAACATCGACCCCGAGCGCATGGCCGCTCTGATGGACGTCATCGACGTAAAGCGCACCTGCTTCAACGTCATCACCAAGTCCGGTGCTACCGCCGAGACCATGAGCCAGTATCTGATCGTTTCTGAAATGCTCAAGAAGGAAGTGGGCGAAGGCTGGGAGAAGCACATCATCGCCACCACTGACCACGAAAAGGGCAATCTGATCAAGCTGGCCAAGGAGCATGGCTTCGAGCTGTTCTATATTCCCTCCAGCGTAGGCGGCCGTTTCAGCGAGCTGAGTCCTGTGGGTCTGCTGCCCGCGGCTGTGTGCGGCATTGACATCCGCGAAATGCTGGAAGGTGCCGCCGCCATGGACAAGCGCTGCCAGAGCGACGACGTGTGGAAGAACCCCGCCCTGCTGGAAGCGGTGCTGCAGTACATCGCCATGCAGGATATGGAGGCTAACATTCAGGTGGTCATGCCTTATGCGGACAGCCTGAAGTACATGGCCGACTGGTTCTGCCAGCTGTGGGCGGAGAGCCTCGGCAAGAACGTGACCCGCAAGGGCATGGCCGTGAACGTGGGTCAGACTCCCACCAAGGCGCTGGGCGTAACCGATCAGCACAGCCAGCTGCAGCTCTACACCGAAGGCCCCTACGACAAGGTCATCACCTTCCTGAAGGTTGGCCAGTTCCGCAACGAATACGAGATCAGCCATGGCTGCGAAGAGTTCCCGGATGTGGCTTTCCTGGGCGGCAAGACGCTGAACGCCCTGATTGACGCGGAGCGCCGCGGCACTGAGTATGCTCTGTATCGTGCGGGCCGCATGAGCCAGACCATCACTCTGCCCGAAGTGAACCCCTACACCATCGGTCAGCTGCTGTTCTTCTTCGAGATGGCGACCGCCTATGCCGGCGAACTGCTGGATGTGGACGCTTTCAACCAGCCCGGCGTGGAAGGCAGCAAGATCGCCAGCTACGCAGTGCTGGGCAACACGGCCGAGAAGTACGCCAAGAAGGCGGAAGAAATGAAGAGCCGTCCTGCCAGCCGGAAGGAATACGTGCTGTAAAGCAAAGTCTGTTCAAACACGCCGCAGGCCTCCCCCTGCGGCGTGCTTTTCATATTCCCCCATTTTTTCTTTGAAAGGAGAGTCCCCCGCCATGCAAACCGCCTCTTTCCCCCACACCGACCGAACCGTCTCCCGGCTGGGCTTCGGCTGTATGCGCTTCCCCACCATTGAAAAGGACGGGAAGAAGGTCATCGACCGTCCGCAGGCTATCGCCATGCTGCGACACGCCATTGACAGCGGCGTTACCTACGTGGATACGGCCTACCCCTACCACGATGGCGAAGGCGAGACCGTCGTGGGTCTTGCCCTTCAGGATGGCTACCGTGACCGCGTCACACTGACCACCAAACTGCCCCTCTGGCTGCTGGAAACGAAAGCGGATATGCAGCGTTTTCTGGATGAGCAGCTGACCAAGCTCAAGACTGATCACGTGGATTTTTATCTGCTTCACGCCATGGACAAAGAAGCGCTGGAGAAAATGCGCAAGCTGGACTACCAGGAGTTTCTGGAAAAGGCCGTGAATGCCGGCAAGGTGCGCTATCCCGGCTTCAGCTTCCACGACGACTACAAGACCTTCGTGGAAATTCTGAACGACTACGACTGGAAACTGGCGCAGGTCCAGATGAACGTGCTGGACGGCGACAATCAGGCCACCCTGCAGGGCATCCGGGACGCTGGTAAAAAGGGCGTGGGCGTCGTTATCATGGAGCCCCTGCGCGGCGGTGCATTGGCCCACCCGCCGAAAGAAGCCGCTGCGCTGTACGAAGCCTTCCCGGAGAAGCGTTCCGCCGTGGAATGGGCTTTCCGTTACCTGTACGATATGCCCGAGGTGGTCACCATCCTCAGCGGCATGAGCACCATGGAGCAGCTGGACGACAACCTGCGCATCTTTGCCCATGCGGAAAAGAACTGCATGAATGACGCGGAAAAGAAGCTGATCGCCGATGTGAAGGCCGCCTATCTGAGCCGTATGAAGACCGGCTGCACCGGCTGCCGTTACTGCCAGCCCTGCCCGCGGAACGTCCACATTCCCGATATTTTCCATGCTTGGGACGAGTCTCTGATGTTCGACCGCCCGGAGACGCTGAAAAGGAGCATGGCGCGCCGTCAGGAAAACAAGGAAGACCCCTCTCAGTGCGTGGCCTGCGGCAAGTGTGAAAAGGCCTGCCCCCAGCATCTGCCCATCGTTAAGCTGCTGAAAGAGGCGGATCAGGCCGCGAAAGCCTGACTGGACCACCTTCCGTACAACTTTAGAAACAGCAAGACCCCGTTTCGATCCATTTGGAAAGAAACGGGGTCATTCTTTTTTTCAACAGCCAAACCTCAGGCCATGCGCTCGGCCAGCTTTTCACCGCCCAAAACGTGGAAGTGAATATGCTTGACCGTCTGGCAGGCGTTATCACCACAGTTATTGACGATGCGGTAGCCGCCCTCTTCCAACCCAAGCTCCTTGGCCACCTTGGCGCAGGTGCGCAGACAGGCTGCCAGCTGGTGATCCGTCAGGTCAGCATTGTGGGCCACGTCCGGCGTGTGGTGCTTGCTGACTACCAGCACATGCACCGGCGCTTGGGGCGCAATGTCGTAAAAGGCGTACGTATCCTCGTCTTCATATACCTTCTTGGAGGGAATTTCACCCGCCATGATCTTGCAAAACAGACAATCCTGCATCTTAAAACCTCCCTTGATTTCTGCCGGAAAAAGATTTTCCTTTCCGTTTTTTCATTCCACAGGCGTGCCGCGCATTCCTTCTTCGGTCAGGGATTCCAGACGCACGTTCACGATTTGACCGCTTTCGCCGCCAGCCACCAGCACATGGATGTATTCGGGCGTGTAGCCGGTCATACTGCCGTCCGGAGCTTGGTCTTCCAACAGCACCGGCACAATTTTTCCCAAAAACTGCTCCCGGTACTGTCGAGCCAGTTCGTCCCCTGCGGCAATCAGCCGCCGCACCCGTTCCGCCTTCACGTTTTCCGGCACCTGATCGTCCATGACGGCGGCGGGGGTTCCCTCCCGAGGGCTGAAGGGGAACACGTGCAGCTTGGCGAAGCCGATCTCCTGACAGAAAGCGACGGTTTCGGCAAATTCTTCTTCCGTTTCGCCGGGAAAACCGACGATCACATCGGTGGTAAAGGCGGCCAGCGGCCATGCCGTGCGAAGACGGGCCGCCGCCTGACGGAACTGCTCTGTGTTGTAACAGCGTTTCATCCGCCGCAGCACCGCGTCACTGCCGCTTTGCAGGGCCAGATGAAACTGGGGGCACACCGGCGCACATTCTGAAAGCGCCTGCACGAATGCTTCCGTAGCTACCCGTGGCTCCAGCGAACCCAGCCGAATCCGACTCACGCCCGGCACACAGGCAGCCTTCACCGCTTCGGCCAGCCCCGGTTTTCCATCCAGATCGCGGCCATAGCTGGTCAGATGGATGCCGGTGAGCACCAGTTCCTGAAATCCGGCCTGTGCCAGCGCCGCTGCTTCTTCCGCTATGGCGGAAAGGGGCCGGGAACGAATGCCACCCCGAACCGAGGGGATGATGCAGTAGGTGCAATGATTATCGCAGCCCTCCTGAATTTTCATCACCGCGCGAGTATGACCTTCGTGGCTGCGGATGGACAGCGGCTCGTAGGGGGCGTTGTCGATGCCTTCCACCGCCACCATCTGGATATTTTCCGCAATAGCCTGTTCCAGCAGTTCCACGACTCGTCCCCGATACTGGGTGCCGAGGATCAGCCGTGCGCCCGTCTCCCGAAGCTGCTCGCCCATTCGCTGGGCCAGACAGCCTGTAACGACCACATCCGCCTGCGGATTACGACGGCGGCAGCGTCGAATGAGCTGCAGACTCTTTTTATCGCCGGTGCCCGTAACGGTACAGGTGTTGACCAGATAAACATCCGCGGGCGACCCGTTCGGCACGATACGGTAGCCGTGCCGCTCAAAAGCCTCCAGCATGGCCTCGGTGTCGTATTGATTCACCTTGCAGCCCAGCGTAACGGCTGCGACGGTTTTCACCATGATCGTTTTCCTTCCTTGCATTGGTTTACATTTCGCCCATGGCCGTCCAGAGAGCGGCAAGGGCGCAAAGCCCCGCCGTCTCCGTGCGGAGGATTCGCGGGCCCAGCGTTACGCTTTGCGCGCCCAGCGTGGCAAGGCGCTGCTGTTCCGCTTCGTCGATGCCGCCCTCCGGGCCGATCACGATCAGCACCCGCTTGAGTTCGTCATGGGACTGGCGGTATTTCTCCACCGCCTTGCTCAGCGGCAGGGCGTGTTCCTCCTCCCAAGCCACCAAGATCAGGTCGAAGGGTTCTTCTTCCAGCCGTTTTAACGCCTTTTCAAACGAGACGGCTCCGCGCACCTCCGGCACATGAGCGCGTCCGCTCTGCTTGGCGGCTTCCAGCGCGATGCGGGAAAGACGCTCCTGCTTTTTCGGGTCGTTTTTCCCAAGCCGGGCCACGCTGCGCAGCATCTCCACCGGCCAAATTTCCCACGCGCCCAGTTCCGTGGCCTTCTGAGCGATCAGTTCCAGCTTATCCGCCTTGGGAAGGCCCTGCCAGAGAACTGCTTGTGCCGTCGCTTCCGGCGAAGGGCACAGGGCCGTGACGCGGGCCAGTGTTCCCTCGGCGGAGACATCCGTCAATACTGCGTCATAGCGGTTTTCTCCGTCGATCAGCTGTACCGGCTCGCCGGGACGCAAGCGAAGCACCTTCGAGGCATGGGCGCTTTCCTCTTTGCCGAGGAGAATTTCTTCGCCCACGCCGGATATTTTTTCTTCGGTCACAAAACGATGCATCGGTCAGGCCTCGTTTTTCAGGCACAGAGCGACCCACTCGCCCTTTTCGATGCGGTCCACCTGACGGTAGCCCGCCTCCTTGGCAGCCTTCTGCACGTCCGCTTCCCGCTCCCGAATGATGCCAGAGCAGATCAGCAGACCGCCCTTCACCAGATGACGGGTCATGGGGCCGGCCAGCATACAGATCGCGTCGGCCACGATGTTGGCCACGGCCACCTCGCAGGGCATGGCTTCGCTCTTGCACAGGTCGCCCACCACCACGCGCACCTGCTTGGTCACGTGGTTCAGCTCTACGTTTTCTTTCGCTACCTTCACCGCGTCCGGGTCGATGTCGATCGCCAGCACGTTCTGCGCGCCCAGCTTGGCCGCGGCGATGGCCAGAATGCCGCTGCCGGTGCCCACGTCCATCACCCGAAGGCCGGGCTTCAGGCAGCGTTCCAACAGCTGCATACACATATTGGTGGTCTCATGGGTGCCGGTACCAAAGGCCATGCCGGGATCCAGCTCGATCACCAGATCGCCGGGCTGGCTCACATATTTCTCCCACGTGGGCTTCACCACCAGATGGGAGCCGATGCGGAAGGGCTTGTAGTTCTTCTTCCATTCCTCGGCCCAATCCTCGTCCTTGACATTTTCCTCGTCCACCCGGAGCGTACCCATCTCTACGCCGAAGCTGTCGGCCTTGAGTTCTTCCAGCCGGGCTTTCAGATCTTCCACCGTCTGCTGTTCGTGCTCGTCCCGCGCAAACCAGCCCTTCACCAGCACATCCTCGGGCATATCCTCCAGCAGCTTTTTATCGTACAACTCCCAATAAACGCCGGGCTTGTCCGGGTCGGGCACATCCGCCCGGTCTACGATTTCCGTTCCCGACGCGCCCAGTTCCATCATTAGCTCGCTCAAAAGATCCGCGCCATCGGTGGTGGTATGCACAATGATTTCACGCCACTGCATGTTTCGCCATTCCTCCTCTTGGGAAGGGCGGCCCTTTGCCGCTTTTCCCACTGCCCCATCTTTCCAAAAGGCAAAATATTTCATGATTATCGTAATGCATTTCGTTCTTTTTTTCAAGGGATAATGCAAAAGAAAGCCGTCGTTGTTTCACGGGGCTTTTCGTGCTATACTGTGGCTCGTTTTCCATTCGGAGATCGAAGGAGGCGTTGCAAATGACTTATCGTTTTGAGCCGGCAAAACCCGAGGAGGTTCCGGGCGTATTTTCCCTGTTTGTCCGGCGGGTGGCATGGATGAAGGAAAAACACATCTGTCAGTGGAACCAGTACTATCTCGACGTTTACCCGCTCTCTTACTATCAAAGCCAGCAGGAAAAGGGACGGCTGTATGTTTTGAAAGAGAAGGAACGGATTGCCGGGGCCGTCGTGCTGCTTTCGGCTGACGATCGCTGGCCGGACGGGCAAAGCGCCTCCGCGTTTTATCTTCACAATCTGGTTACCGACCCGTACGTAAAAGGGGTCGGACGGGAGCTGCTCCGGGAGGCGGAAGCGCTTGCCCTTCGGCAGCAGAAACAATTTTTGCGGCTGGACTGTTCTATTTACAGTGTTTTTTTGAATCACTACTACGAAAGCGCCGGTTTCCATCTGGCGGGGCGCTGCAAGGAAGGCCCCTACGAGGGCAACCTGCGGGAAAAGGCGCTTTTCTAAAGGAGGGTGAACCTCATGCCGCAAATGACCAAAGGCGGAAAATTTTTTTTCGGAAAATCCCTTCTTCGGGAAGACGGCTCCCTTCAGCTTCCCCCGCAGGCCGTGGAGGAATATCAGATTGCATCAGAAGGGCGAGTCTATCTTTTCACGGGCAGCCGAATCACAGGCGGCTTTTGCGTCACCCGCAAAGGGCTGCTGCTGCCGTCGAAGCTTGGGCACATTTTGACGGATATGCCCGCCCTGATGGATTATACCGCCGGGGAAGGCGCGTTTCTGCCTTACAAAGGGCGCTGGTACGGCTGGACGGCCATTTCTCCCGATGGAATGCTGACGCTTTCCGAACCGACGATGCAATTTCTGAAATTGGCACCGGGAATGGAACTGCTTTCCATCCGCAGCAGCGATATCGCCTTTACCATGGGATCCAAAGGCCCGCTTCTGGAAAAGGCGGCAAACTATCCGGGCGAGATTCCCGTATTCTGACAAAAGCACCTTTCATTTCACATTTTTATATAGAAAGAATCCCCGGCGGAGCTGTTAGAAACTCCGCCGGGGATTTTGCGTCAGTCTTTCTTCTGACCGTAATAGGCATTGGGGCCGTGCTTGCGCAGAAAGTGCTTATCGAGCACATACTGCGGCGCGGGCTGAGCGTCCGGGGCGATCTGCGTGGTGTAGACCGCCATTTTTGCTACTTCTTCCAGCACGACCGCGTGATACACCGCCTGTGCCGCGTCCTTGCCCCATGTGAAGGGGCCGTGGTTGCGGCAAATGGCTCCGGGTACATGGACGGGATCCAGTTCCCGCTGGCGGAAGGTCTCCACGATCACCAGCCCGGTATTGCGTTCATAGTCTTCTTCCACTTCCTGCTCCGTCAGACTGCGGCAGCAGGGAACCGGGCCGTAGAAGTAGTCCGCGTGGGTCGTTCCATAGGCGGGAATATCCCGTCCGGCCTGCGCCCAGCCCACGGCATAGGGGCTATGCGTATGGACGATGCCGCCGATCTCCGGGAACGCCTTATACAGTTCCAGATGGGTCTTGGTATCCGACGAGGGATTCAGCTTGCCATCCACCACCTTGCCGTCCAGATCCAGCACCACCAGATCGTCCGGGGTCAGCTCGTCGTAGGAAACGCCGGAGGGCTTGATGACCACAAGTCCCCGCTCCCGGTCGATGCCGGAAACGTTGCCCCACGTATACGTTACCAGTCCCCGGTGAGGAAGCTCCATATTGGCTTCATAAACCGCATGTTTCAGTTTTTTCAGCACGAGTGATTCCTTCTTTCCATGATAAACGATGGTTTCAAACCTTCAGGGCCGAAACGGCTGCCTGCTCGGCAGAGAGCCCTGCTTCAAAGCGCTGCGCATAGACCGCGAAGCCCTGCACATCCTCGGGGTCGGGTTCGATGGTCACGCTGTTGGCCCCGGCAAAGACGTGATGGGCAAGGTAATCCTCCAGTGTTTCGTCCGTTTCGCGATGCACCCGGTAAGCTGCCAGCAACGCCATGCCCCAAGGGCCGCCTTCCCCGGCGGTCTCCATCACGGAAACCGGCGTATTCAGCGCCCCGGCCAGCAGCTTTTGAGCGGTTCCGGGGGTCTTGAAGAAGCCGCCATGTCCCAGCAGGGAATCCATGTGCACGTTTTCCCCAGCCAGAATGTCCATGCCCAGTTTCAGCGTCACCATAGCGCCGTACACCAGCGAACGGGCGCAGTTGGCAAAGCTGAAAGAAGTGTCGGGCAGGCGAACCATCATGGGGCGGCCTTCCTCCATGCCGGTGATAGGCTCGCCGGAAAGATAGCTGTAGTGCAGCACCCCGCCGCAGTCCGCTTCGCCTTTCATGGCAGCGTTGAACAGGGTGGTGTATACGTCGCCCTTCTTGATTTCAAGCCCTGCTGCGCCCGCAAAGCCATAGAGCATATCCGCCCACGCGTTGATGTCGCTGGTGCAGTTATTGCAGTGAACCATGGCCACCGGCTTGCCGGAGGGGGTCGTGACCATGTCGATCTCCGGGTAGACCTTGCTCAGGGGCTTTTCCAACACGATCATGGCGAATACGGACGTGCCAGCGGACACATTGCCCGTACGGACGGCCACGCTGTTGGTGGCGGCCATGCCCGTGCCCGCGTCGCCTTCCGGCGGGCAGAGCGGAACTCCCGCTTCCAGCTGGCCGGTGGGATCCAGCAGCTTCGCGCCTTCTTCCGTCAGCGTACCCGCTTTCTCGCCCGCATTCAGCACCTGAGGCAGAATCTCCCACAGCTTCCAGCCCAAACGCAGGGGGGCAACCTTTTCATCGAAAACATCCGCCATGTGGCTGTCATAATCCAGTTTATCGCTGTCGATGGGGAACATGCCGGAAGCGTCTCCCACGCCCAGCACCTTCCGGCCCGTCAACTTCCAATGGACATACCCGGCCAGCGTGGTCAGGAAGGCCACGTCTTTGACATGGGGTTCTTCATTCAAAATAGCCTGATACAGATGAGCGATGCTCCAGCGCTGGGGTACGTTGAACTGAAACAGCTCGGTCAGGTCCTCGGCAGCTTTCGCCGTCATGGTATTGCGCCAGGTGCGGAAAGGGGTCAGCAGCTTGCCCTGCGCGTCAAACGGCAGATAACCGTGCATCATGGCGGAGACGCCGATTCCCGCAAGACGGGTCAGTTCCACGCCGTACTGCTGTTTCACATTTGCGCGCAGGTCGGCGAACGCGTCCTGAATCCCCTGCCACACGTCTTCCATATGATAAGTCCACACGCCGTTTTCCAGCCGGTTTTCCCAATCGTAAACGCCCATGGCCGCCGGGGCGTGAGTTTCGTCGATCAGAACCGCCTTGATGCGGGTAGAGCCCAGCTCGATACCCAGACAGCACTCGCCGCGGCGGATGGCATTTTTCTGCGTCGTCATGGTCAAAATCCTCCTGTGTCATTTGCATTCGGTTTTGTAAGAATATTCTCTATCCTCTTCGTCATTTCCTGCCTGCCGATAAAAAACGTTTCGGGCAGGTTCTTGCCGAAAAAACGCGGCTGTGCTATACTGACGCGCGTCAATGGTTCTGGAAAGGATGATTTGGGTGAAGCCATCGTTTTTTGTCAAGGATAAGGATTTTTACAAAACGCTGGTGCGCCTGTCGCTGCCGGCGGCGCTGCAGTCGCTCATCTCCCTGCTGGTGCTGATGGCGGACAACGTGATGGTGTCCCGTTTCCATGCGGAAGCTCTGGCCCCGGTCTCGCAGGCCAACAGCGTCAGTACCTTTGTGACAGCGGCGCTGTCCGGGCTGGGCGGCGGCGCGATGGTGCTGATCTCCCAGTACTGGGGCAAGCGGGACACCGAATCCGTCAAGCGGGTGTTCGCGGTGACGGCCTCCGTCTGCCTGCTGTTCGCGGCGGTGATCGTATCGGTCATCGAGTTTTTCCCCCACGCCGTGATCTCCGTGGTGTTGGACCGGCAGGAGGCCGCGCTGACCCCCATCGCCATTTCCTATCTGCGTATCGCCTGTCTGGCCTATCTGCCGCTGGCCCTGTCCAGCGCGCTGACGGGCTGTCTGAAGGGCGTGGAAGTGGTCAAGATGACGCTGTACGCCGCGGTGATCTCCCTGCTGTCCAACGTATGCCTGAACGCGGTGCTGATCTTCGGCCTGTTCGGCCTGCCCGCGCTGGGCGTTCAGGGGGCGGCCATTGCTACGGTAGCGGCCCGTATCATCGAACTGGTCGTCATCTGGTTCTACTGCTTCCGGGTGCAGAAGGCGATCTCCATCCAGCCGAAAGAGCTGCTCAAACACGAAAGCTGGGCTTGGCGGGACTATGCCAAATTCGGTCTGCCGGTGGGGCTGACCGACGCGCAGTGGGCGCTGGTGGGGCTTCTGAAAATGGCCATCATCGGCTATCTGGGCAAAACCATGATGAGCGCCATGAACATCACCGACACCATGATCAACCTGGGCACCATGTTCACCTTCGCTTTGGCTGGCGGCGCGTGCGTGCTGGTGGGCAAGGCCGTCGGCGCCGGGGACTATGCCCGGGCGCGCCAGTATTCCCAGACCATTCAGGTGCTGTTCGCCTGTGTGGGCGTGGTGATGTGCACCATCGTGTTCAGCCTGCGCAGGCCCTTCATTTCCCTCTACGGGCAGGAGCAGGACGTGGTAGCGCTTGCCTCTCAGATGATCGCCATCGGCGCGGTAACGCTGCTGGGCACCACCTATCACGCCTCCTGCTTTGTGGGCATCAACCGGGGCGCGGGCGACAGCCGCTTCGTGATGACCGTGGACATGATCTGCGGCTGGCTGGTGGTGCTGCCGCTGACCTATCTGGCCGCGTTTGTCTGGAAACTGCCCCTGCCGCTGGTGTTCCTCTGCACGAGGATCGACCAGTGCTTCAAATGGATCATTGCCATGGTGCGGCTCCGGGGCGACCGATGGATCAAGAACGTCACCCGGCCTTAACGTTCAAGTGCAAAATATGTCCATAAATTGAGCTATGAATGACTTGAGTCTTCATAGCTCGTTTTGTATAATGACGGTGAATAAAAGGAGCGGTATTTCAATGACATAACAGCTTTTGAAATGTCGCGCCATTAAAAACACAGGAGGTGCAGACCTTGATTCGTGTAACGGTATACAATGAAGGTCTTCATGAAAAAACGTCCGACTCGGTTCGGGCCGTCTATCCCGAAGGAATCCACGGCGCGCTGAAAAAAGGACTGGAAAGCGACGAGATCAGCGTCCGCACGGTCACGCTGGATGATCTGCCCGACGGCCTGAGCCAGCAGGTGCTGGACGAGACCGATGTACTGATCTGGTGGGGCCACATGGCCCACGAGAAAGTGCCCGACGAAGTGGTGGATCGGGTGCAGCAGTCCGTGCTGAAGGGCATGGGCGCGATCTTCCTTCATTCCGGCCATCATTCCAAGCCTTTCCGCCGCCTGATGGGCACGACCTGCAACCTGACCTGGCGCGAGGATTCCGAGCGTGAGCTGGTGTGGGTCTGCAATCCTTCTCATCCCATCGCGCAGGGGATCGGCCGCTTCATCAAGATCGACCACGTGGAGACCTACGGCGAGCCCTTCGATATTCCCGAACCTGACCAACTGGTCTTCATTGGCAACTACGAGGGCGGCGAGGTGTTCCGCTCCGGCTGCTGCTTCTTCCGCGGCAACGGACGCATTTTCTACTTCCAGCCCGGCCACGAAGAATTCCCGATCTACTATCAGCCGGAAATCCTTCAGGTCATCCGCAACGCCGTCCATTGGGCCGCTCCCGTCCGCCGTGTGGGCGCGCTGGAATGCCCCCATGTAAAGAAACCTCTGGAAAACGACTAAGGGGAGGAACAGGATCATGTCTCTTGATATGAACAACTTCAGCACCGACATGACGGAAAAAGAGGCCGTTTACAGCGAGAAGAAGCTGCGTATCGGCATCATCGGCACCGGCGGAATCGCCCACAGCCACATCAAGGCTTACCTGCATCAGCCCGACGTGGAGATCGTGGCCGCCTGTGACCTGATCCCCGGCAAGGCCGAAAAGTTCCTGAAGGAATACGAGGTCGAGGCCCCCACCTTCGAGGACTACAAGAAGATGATCGACACCGTGCCCATGGACGCCGTCAGCGTTTGCGTGTACAACCGCAACCACGCCGTGTGCACCATCTACGCTCTGGAGCATGGCCTGAACGTGCTGCTGGAGAAGCCCATGACCGTCACGCTGGACGAAGCCGTGGAAATCTGCAAAGCTGAAAAGAAGAGCGGCAAGATCGTGTCCGTCGGCTTCCAGCCCCGTCTGGACGCCAACATGAAGATGATCAAGAAGATCGTCGAGTCCGGCGAACTGGGCCGCGTGTACTACATCCAGACCGGCGGCGGCCGCCGTCACGGCATCCCGGTCAGCTGGTCCGAGACCTTCATCGAAAACGACAAGGCCGGCATTGGCGCTGTGGGCGACATTGGCTGCTATGCGCTGGATATGGTGCTGAACGCCATCGGCTATCCCAAGCCCCTGACCGTCACCGGCCGCGCCAGCGACTTCGGCGGCAAGACCCCCGAAGCTTACGCCACTGTGGGCAAGCCCGAGTGCGCCAAGAAGTTCTCCGTGGATGACTTTGCTTCCGCTTACATCCGTCTGGACGGCGATGTGATCGTGGACTTCCGCATTTCCTGGTATATGCACATGGACACCACCGGCGATACCCTGATTCTGGGCACCAAGGGCGGCCTGCGCATTCCCTCCACCGAGTGCTGGAACGGCAGCTTCAACAAGCCCATGACCCTGTACCGCGATGTGGCCGGCGCTCCCGTGGAGACCACCATCCCGCTGATCGAGGACAAGAGCGACCTGTGGGACAAGAAGATTCGTTCCTTCCTGGACGCCATCATCACCGGCGGCAAGGCTCCCGTGCCCACCAGCCAGATTCTCTACAATCAGGCCATCATCGACGGTATCTTCAAGTCCAACGAGATCGGCCACGAAGTGGAGATCAACATCCCCGAAATCTGATCGCCCTGTGAAAAGGAGAAATCGCTATGAATTTTCCCATTGGTCTGCAACTCTATTCCGTCCGTGAGGATCTGGAAAAGGATTTTGAAGGCACCCTGCGCAAGGTAAAGGCGCTGGGCTATGACGCGGTTGAGTTTGCCGGTCTGTTCGGCCACGGCGCGGAGGAAGTTCGGAACCTGTGCAAGGAGATCGGCCTCATTCCCCTGTCTGCCCACATTCCCTTTGTGGATATGATGAACGATCCCGACGGCGTGCTGAAGGTGTATGCCGATATCGGCTGCAAATTTGTCGTGATCCCCTATCTGACCGAGGAATACCGTCCCGGCCAGCCCAAGTTCCAGGAAGTCATCGACGGCGCGAAGCTGCTGGGCAAGAAGGCGAAGGAACTGGGAATGCAGCTGTGCTACCACAACCACGACTTCGAATTTGTGAAGCTGAACGGCGAATACGCGCTGGACATCCTTTATAAGGAAGTTCCCGCCGATATTCTGGAGACCGAAGTGGACACCTGCTGGGTCAAGGTGGCCGGGGAAGACCCCGGCGCCTACCTGCGCAAGTACACCGGCCGCGCTCACATCGTGCATCTGAAGGACTTCTCCGGCGAAAAGAGCGAGCATATGTACGCTCTGATCGGCATTGACGACGACAAGAAGGAAGAAGAATCCAACAAGTTCGAATTCCGTCCCGTCGGCTATGGCAAGCAGGACTTCCCCGCCATTCTGGCTGCTGCCAAGGATGCGGGCGCGGAATGGGTCGTTGTGGAGCAGGATCAGCCCAGCATGGACAAGACGCCCATGGAATGCGCTGAAATGAGCATCAACTACCTCAAGTCTTTGGCCTGAGCCTCTCTGAGCATTTTACGGTACTGAATCGGCGTCATGTTCATATGCCGTGCAAAAGCGCGGTTGAAGGAACGGATCGTCGAAAAGCCGGCATCTTCCGAGATGTCGGCTATTTTTTTATCGGTATCGTTCAAAAGGTCGCAGGCCCGGTTGACCCGCAGCAGGTTGACATACTCGCTGAACCCCATGCGCAGTTCCCGGCTCAAGAGTCTGGAAACGTAGAACCGGCTCAAATGCATTTCTTCCGCCACAGTTTCCAATTCCAGCGGTCCGGAGGCATTGCGGCTGCAGTACTCCAGAATGCTGTGCAGCGTGGAATTGCCGCTCTCCAGCTTTTTGCGCAGGGAAAGCTGGGGCAGCAGACGGCACATCATCATGGAAAGGCTCCCGGCAATCATGGTGTCCCGGTATTCCCCTTCCGCCGAAAAAGCCTGATGAATATACGGGAACAGTTCCTGCGCCTCCGCGAACGTGTTGTGCTCCGGGATGTAATCCCGGAAGGTGCTGCTCAGCCCGAAGAACAGCTCCGGTCGGACAATCAGAATATAGTACTCACCGGGATGGCAGGACTCGTAAAAGTGAATCTGATTGGGAAAGCTGATGAACAGCGAATCCTTACAGATGCTTTCACAGTTTCGGTCTGCGTGGGCCACGGCCTCCCCTTCCGCCACATAGATGATCTCGATCTCCTTGTGCAGATGGGGAGCGTCGCCAAGCTTATGAGAAAAGATCAACTGGGCCGGAAGGGACTTTTTTTCGTAAAACGCGCTGCGCATCTATGTCGGCTCCCTTGCGTTCAATCTCCGAAACGCCGCTGCGTTTCGCCTTATGATTATAGAAGCAAAACGGATGGTTTGCAAGGCCGGGCGCTCCCCTGTCCGCAGCGCCGTTGGAAAAAGCATTTTCCCATTGCCATTCCTTTTTCTTGCTGTTACAATGAATGTCAGGCAAAACAGAGGAGGGTTTTTCAATGCAGCAGAAGAAGACCGGCTGGCTGCAAAGCTGGTTCGGCGTACAGGACATGACGGTCGGCCGTCCCATGGACAGTCTGGTTCGTTTTTCGATTCCCCTGCTGGTGGGCAATCTGGCCCAGCAGCTCTACAATACGGTGGATTCCATTGTGGTCGGACAGTATATCGGCGATACGGCGCTGGCGGCCGTCGGCACCGCCGGGCCCATCCTAAACCTGCTGCTGGTTCTGTTCATGGGCATCGCCACGGGTGCCAGCATTCTATCCGCCCAGTATTTCGGCGCGCATGATCGGGAGACCCTGAGCCGGGTGGTAGGCGCGTCCATTCTGCTGACGGTCATCAGCGGTCTTTTCATGACCTTTGTGGGCTATTCCCTGTCCCCATGGCTGATGTCGCTGGTATCGCCGCCCCCAGACGTGCTGGAAGGGGCCGTCATCTACCTGCAGATTATTTTCATCGGCATTCTTGGCGGCGCGGCGTACAACATTCTGGCCGGTGTGCTGCGCGGGCTGGGCGACAGCCTGATGCCGCTAATCTCTCTGCTGGTGGCCAGCCTTCTGAACATCGTGCTGGACATTCTGTTCGTCAGCCAGTTCCGCATGGGCGTAGCGGGCGTGGCCTGGGCGACCATTATCGCGCAGGCCGTGTCCGGGGTCATGTGCCTGATTCGCCTGTGCCGGATGCGCCGTGTGGTGGACGTGAACCGGCAGACGCTGAGACCCGACTGGTCCGTTATTAGGCGGCTGTGTTCGCTGGGGGTTCCTGCTGGCATTACACAGGCGATTTTTTCCCTTTCCGCTATTATCGTCCAAAGTCTGACCAACTCCATGGGCACGTCCGTCATTGCGGCCAGTGTGGCCGTCATGCGTGTGGACGGCTTTGCCATGATGCCCAACTTTACCTTCGGCACTGCCGCCACCACCTATGTAGGGCAAAATATCGGTGCGCGCCGGGCAGATCGGATCCATCAGGGCACGAAAGACCTGATGCTGCTGGCGCTCAGCGTGGCTGCCGTACTGGTGCTGTGCATTTTGCTCTTCGGGCATAACCTGATCGGTCTGTTCACCACTACAGAGGACGTGCTGGCCATCGGACAGCGGGGACTGCACTGGCTCGCCGTTGGTTATCTGTGCTTTGCGGTCAGTCAGGTGCTGCAGGGCGAAATGCGCGGCGCGGGCGAAACCATGATCCCCATGTGGATCAGCATCATTTCCACCGTGATCCTGCGGATGCCCCTCGCCTATCTGCTGGCCTACCTGACCCGTTCCGACGTATGGCCCAACGGCAACCCGGATATGCTTTACGCTTCCTTGCTGCTGTCCTGGGTCAGCAGTATGCTGATGACCATCGTCGCCTACCGTGCGGGCTGGTGGCGGCGAAAACTGCCGGACGACTTGAAGGAAACATTGTAATTCCAGAAAAAAATAAAAACCCGCCGCAAGCCGATGAACAGCTTGCGGCGGGTTTTTGGCACCCCCGGCTGGAGTCGAACCAGTGGCCTGTCGCTTAGGAGACGAAAAAAGCGTTCGCCTTCGCTGCCCTCAAACGTGCCGCAAGTGCTTGATATTACTTGGTTTCTAACGATTTCCGGACGTTCGCATTTCCTCTCAAAAACCCCTCTTTTACCCTGGTGCGATTAGCAAGAAATTAGCAGAGCTAATTTTGGCGGTGGGACATTTTCCCGGATCATTCGCCAAAATTAGCAAGTTGACCGAAATCGCGTTTGTAAAAAAACCATCAAATTTCGGAAAAAAGTTCAGTATTATTAAACCTGGTACGATTCTGTAATTCTGTCCATACTCTTGATGATTTCTTCGCCCAGTGTAGGCTCTTGCGGTTGTGAAAAGTCATGAGGGTTTGCTTGTGGATTGCGTGACCGTCCGCTTTTCTTTGCATCGTCGTCCGCCAAATTTTGCAGCAATCACGGCTGCTAATCGCGCTGATGGTTAGAAATCCAATAAAACATACTATCTCCGGGGCGATGACCGGTCTCTGGCAGGCATAGCGAAACCCTTTATGTAAAGCCACTTTTCAGCCTGTTTCATCTTTATATGATTTCATCACGCCGTCCGCCGCATATGCGGAAAGCCGAAAATAATGGTTTTTCCAACGGAAGCGGACGGAATTTGCAGAATTATTAGCAATCCTCCTCCAAAATCCATCTTCTAATCAAAAGAAGACGCTGAGAAGTGCTTATTTCAAGCCACTTTTCAGCGTCTTCATCATAAGGTTTTCGTTAGTAGATCGTTCGCTTAGTAAGCATCAGTCAAAGGTAAAGCCTCCACCTTTGGTCATAATAATGGGGGTGTATTCAACACGGAGAACGTTTCCCTCATTAAAAAAACGCGCCGCCCATCCCGTGTAAGCGGGGACAGGCGGCGCATCTATGCTTTCGGGAGCGCGTCAGGCGGGATTAATCGTCGTCATCGTCGTCATCGTCGTCATCGTGATCGTCATCGTGATCGTCATCGCGGTCATCATCGTGATTATCGTCGTGATCGTCGTCGCGATCAGGCTGGCGGTTGTCGTTTGAGGGGGCGGGCTCGC
>ERZ827168.1098-NODE-1098-length-39339-cov-5.297271_pt1 | contig 39339 bp, 27 predicted proteins | sample MGYA00519868_ERZ827168 | MGnify/ENA primary metagenome ERZ827168 (study PRJEB31778, sample SAMEA3449271) | human gut metagenome | biome: human gut; feature: human-associated habitat; material: faeces | place: United Kingdom | collected 2010/2012 ...
TTCGATATCATTTTCCATTAAAGCTAATATTTCTTCTCCTCCACGACCAAAAACAAAAGGATCCCCTCCTTTAAGACGAACAACAGTGTCATTTTCCTTAGCCTGCTCGACAATCAATTCATTAATTTGGTCTTGTGTTTTATAATGTTCTCCAGCTTTCTTACCAACATATATCTTTTTGGCATCCTTTGGAGCATGCTCTAAAATTTCATCATTAGCCAGATAATCATATAAAACAACATCTGCTTTATTTAGAGCTTTTATAGCTTTAAGAGTTATTAAATCAGCATCTCCAGGACCTGCACCCACTAAATAAACTACCATCTAAATCACTTATAAAAATCCTTTAAAAAAGTTTAACCCGTCACTAGAACCTAATATTTCTTCACAAGCACGTTCAGGATGAGGCATCATTGCACAAACAAGACCTGACTCATCACAAACACTGGTAATAGCTTCCATAGAACCATTAGGATTTTTATCTTTAAATTGTAAAACTATCTGATCTTGATCTTTTAATAAATCAATATCCTCTGTGTAAAACCTTCCTTCTGCATGAGCTATTGGAATCTGTAAAGTCTGACCTTTTTTAAATGATTTTGTAAAAGGTGTTCTTGCAGTTCCGACTTTCAAATCAACCCATTCACAGTTAAATTTAGGATTTTCATTAGTTATGAAAACACCTGGAACAAGACCTATTTCACCAAGAATTTGAGCTCCGTTACATATTCCTAAAACAGGTTTTTCCTCTTTAACCAATGCTTTAATACCATCAATAACAGGAGTGATGGAAGCCATAGCACCTGCTCTTAAATAATCACCATAAGAAAATCCCCCAGGAATTACAATACCGTCAAAATCTGTTAAATCTTCCTGATTCCACCAGATATATTCAGGAGTTAAACCTGCAAGTTCAATAGCTCTGGCCACATCCCTATCACAGTTGGTTCCCGGAAATCTAATTACTCCAATTTTCATTATAAAAACCCCTTAAGCCCCACAAGCAGAGTTTTGTGGAATAACAGTAATTTTATAATTATGAATTACAGGATTACAAAGTAATCTTTCACACATGTCTACAACGTCTTCCCTTATAGCTTCCCTGTCTTCTCCTTCCATTTGGAATTTGATGATGTCTACAGTTTTAGCATTTTTAACATCATAACCAAGTAAAGCAAGAGACCTTTCAATAGTTGTAGCTTCCGGGTTTAACATACCTTCTTTAAGAGATACTTTAACTTCAATATCAAAAATCATTTCTAAAAACTCCTTACAATTCTATTTTCTCGTCATCAGGGATAATTCTGTTATAAACTTCCACATAAGCGTCCATAACTTCATTGTCTTTACCTTTTCTGAACAATTCCTTATCCAACATATCCAAGGTTTCACTATCCCATAACCTGCATCCGTCTGGGCTAATTTCATCACCTAAAATAATTTCGCCGTTTTTATCTTTACCGAATTCAACTTTGAAATCAACCAAGATAATTCCAGCTTCTAAAAGGAATTCAGATAAAACTTCATTAATTTTTAATGCTTTTTCGGTTAATTCATCAATTTCTTCCTGAGTAGCTAATCCTAAAGCTTTAATAATGGAATCATTAAGCATAGGGTCATGGAATTCATCTGCTTTAAAATCCATTTGAACAATAGGAGGATCTAATTTAGTACCGTCAGCTATTGGATATTTACGAATTAAACTGCCTGTAGCTATATTTCTAACAATAACCTCAATAGGTATCATTTCCAATTTTTTAGCTACCATAACATTAGTTTCAGGCAAATCAATAAACTGTGTTTTAATACCGTTTTCCTCCAATACTTTAAAAAGTTTAGTGGAAATAAGTGCATTATAAGAACCTTTTTTATTCATCACTTCTTTTCTTGCACCGTCACCTGCAGTCATATCATCTCTAAACTCAATGATAACTGCATTTTCATCATCAGTAGTATATACACTCTTTACTTTACCATTATTAATTAACTCTTTTTTATCCATGATATCAACAAGTAATTTTTAAATTTATATTATGTATAATTCTGATTAAAATACTATATAAATTAAACTAAACCATTAGCTACAACAGAAATAAATTTCTTTTTATCTTTCTTTTTCAAAAACCACGGAACAAAAAATGTAGTATGGTGAGGAACCCCATAGTGTCTTTCCAGATAAATCGGATAAGTTATATGTTTCCATTTAACATAAACATGTTTAAAAAAAGCTAACTGTTCCAGATAAATGCGGCGGCGATTATCGGATTTATTCCAGACTTTTTTCTCCTGTTTAGAAAATAAAAACTTAATTTTCAGTCTGCGGGAATCCATATCATCATATTCATCAACAGACAAAGGATATGACAGACTGTTGAACATTTCCCGAAATTCCTTAATTTCCTTATTGAGTCTAACTTCAGTTAAGTAATATTCATTATCCTGTCTTTTTTTAAAAGATTTGAACTTCCTGGTTTTTGGCATAGTCCAAAACTTCTTTTTGGTTTTTTTACCCATTTACAAACACACCAATAAAACAAAACTTAGTTATTTTTCCGAATATTGAACTTCCTGTAAAGATTTTTTATTGTCTGATTATTGTAAAGTGAAGTATAAAGTTTGGAAATGAAAATAGCCTGTTTAAACTGTTTATTTAAAACTTTATTGTTTAAAACAGCAATTTCTCTTCTATGAATATCTATTTTGCAGTTTAAATGCTTTTCAAACTTGTAAATTTCTTTAACCGCATACATCTTATGACTTTTATCCAAATTAGAAAATATTAAAAGCAAACTTCCGATATTTTCCCCGATTGTTACATGCTGAGACAATTTAACCGGTTCCAGAAGATCATTGACATTATACATACCCTTTAGAAATCTGTTGAATTTTTTAATATCATGACCATGAATGGCTGTTTTTTTATGTTCAAATGTGTTATACATATAAACTTGAGTATTTGGTAAAACAGAAATCTTGTTTGAATTTATCAGTGCCTTAAAATAAAAATAAGTGTCTTCACACAGAGTATCTTCCGGGAATGAGATATTGTTATCTAAAATTAATTCTTTTTTAAAGATTTTACCCCATGGAGCTACAAAATAATTCAAACTTAAGCTGTCAAATATTTCCTGAGATTCCAAAGGATTTAAATTCACTAATCTTTCATCACTTTGGAGGAATTTAACCTTAACCTTATCTCCATCCAGATTAATGATATGTGATCCGATTACAAAATCAGAGTCTTGAGTTAAAATAGTATTGTACAAATTTTCAAGACCTTCCTTAAGATATTCATCATCAGAATCTAAAAAGGAAATGTAATCGGCACTGGCATATTTAATACCTAAACTGCGTGGCTTACCTGGAAGCCCTGAGTTTTCATCTAAAAAAACAGGAACAATATTATCATATTCATTAGCATAATCACTTATAATGTTTCTGGAATTATCAGTTGAACAGTCATCAACTATTATCAGCTCAATATTTTCAAAACCTAAAGACTGGTTGATTATTGAATCAATAGCTGCATTCAATTCCTTTTCAGCATTATAAACAGGCATTACTACACTAATTTTAAAAGTCATATTTTTCCTATCCAATTGTATAACTATAAATTATACCAAACATAATTAATAAAAATTTCCATTAGAAAAGTTATATATGTATATTAATTATAAATAATAATTTAACAAGTTTTTTAAAAAGGGAAAATGATGCATTATACTGATTATTCTGATGAAACTATTCACAAACTGCAGGAATTGGAGCTTATGATTCTAAAGGATTTTATAGCTATTTGTGAAGAAAACAACATTGAGTATTTTATTTACGGAGGCAGTGCATTAGGTGCCGTCAGACATGGCGGTTTTATTCCATGGGATGATGACATAGACATTATTATGTTTAGAAAAGACTATGAAAAGTTTAAAAAAGTCGCATTATCCAAACCCAACAATAAATATAATTTTTTAACAAGCAAAACAAAGGATTACTTCTTTTTATTTTCAAAAATCATGCTCAAAAACACTATTTTTGAAGAATGGTGGGTCAATCAGGTAGATTTTGATTTAGGAATTGACATTGACATATTTGTATTGGACAAAGTTCCGGACAATAAACTAAAACGATTCTTCCATGTAAAACGTTGCCGTGTCTTAGACAGATTACTTGCAATGTCTGTTATAAAATTTAAAGGATATCCTTCATTAGTTCAGGCATTAGCCAATACAGGACATGCATTTTTAAAGCTGTTTAATATTTCAAGAGAATCATTATTTGATAAAACCCATAAATTACTGGACAAATACAATGATAAAGACTGTGAATGTGTCTGTGATATTTCAGCTCTTCACCATCCCCAAATTTATAAAATAAGTGATTTCAAACCGGGAAAAACAATAATGTTTGAAGATGTTGAAGTTCACTGCCCGAATAATCTTGACAGCATCCTTACACAAATCTATGGAGATTATATGAAATTACCTCCAGAATCTGAAAGATATAATCATATAACTCAAAAAATAGATTTTGGCCCTTATGAAGACTGATTTACAATTTCCCTTATTTTTTTAGCATTTTTTTCATAAATTGACCTGTTGTCTTTGGTTTTGGATGTGGATGACTTGTTTTTAATAGCTGACTTGATAACAGCAGGAATTAATTTCGGTACATCAAGAGACCTTTTAATAATAAACTTCAATCTGTGGAATCTTGACGGATTCGGATAGAAATCATGCTTAAACGAATCATCATTAATCATCTTTTCTGCATAATCACAAATTCTCTCATAAGCCAACTTATCTCCAAAATCATAATACTGACCAATCATTTCACGAGAAACCGGGAATTCATCAGTGTTTTTATCCGTGTTTAACTTTTCAAATTCATCATAAGTGCAGATAGTTTTAGCTCCAACAAGCAACGGATTATCAAAGTCAGGATTTAATTCAACAGGTCTTAAAATATTGCACTGTTTTTCCAGCAAGTAAACATCAATAATAGAAGTACTTATAACAGTGTTTAAATAATCGCATGGCCTGATCCATTCCTGAATTGCATATTTATTGATATAATGGAAATTAGGATATTTTTCATCTAAAATACTGATTGTAGAGTCTTCATCAAGGACATTGAATTCAACAGGATGTGGACGGTAAATAAATTCCTTTTCAGGATGTGTTTTTAGGAATTTCTCAAACCATTCCATTACGATAGCTTTTGATTCAACATTCCATTTTTGCATATATTTACCATCATCCAGATTATGATTCATACTCATTAAACGTTTAGAATCTTTTTCATTAAATGTGAAACTTGAAATAAATAAAATCCATTCCTTGGATGAATCCAAATTAAATTCACTTGCCAGCTGATCTTTAGTTTTGAAAAATGAATCAAAGCGGTGATTTGAGAAATCTGTTTTAATATCACCAGTAACAGGTAAATTTTTTTCATCAATTCCTTCAGCCATCATATCCTGTTTTATATTTTCACTCCAGCAAACATGACTGGCTTTTTTCATATACTCTTTTGGATAATGAGCTTTAGAATCAAGAATTCTTTTAGCTATTACCTGTTCATATCTTAAATTAAGTATCTTATCGATTTTAGGTTTGAATCTGACAGTATATCTTTCAATGTCATTATTGTTATAACCTGCCTGACCAATCAATAATTTAGGTTTATATTTTCTTGGAAAAATAAGTTCCCTGTAATTATAATAACCTAATATATCAACAGAATATCCTCTTTTTTCAAATTCTGCTTTTAAAAGATTAGCATTATTTAATTCCCTTTCCGGAAGTTCATAAAAGATTACAATATCAGCCATTATTTATCCCCTTAACATCGCATTAGCTATTTTAATATCTGATGGTCTTGTAACTTTAAAATTAGTTCTATCTCCTTCAAATAAACCAATTTCATGACCCCTCATGTGAAACAAAATCATAGCTTCATCTAATTTGTCAATTTCCTCATCGGACAAATCACTGTAAATTTCAATGTAATGATTTATGTTAAATGATTGGGGTGTTTGAGACTGCAGCAAATACTGTCTGTCTGGAACGTCAGTTAATATTCCGTCTTTTTTAGATTCAAATATGACGTCTGTAGCCGGAATAACTGCACTGGCTGCACCATACTGTTTTGCATATCTTATACTGTCTTTAATTAATTTTGGAGTTACAAATATCCTTGCAGCATCATGAGTAACCATTATTGAATCTTTAGGATAATCATTTTCAAGAGTGTAGTTAATGGAATTTAAAATTGTATCACTACGTCTTTTTCCACCTTCTATAACAGTGATTCTTGGGTCTGTTAAGTCATATTCTTTTATTACATCTTTAGTTTTATTAACACATTCTTTCGGTGAAGATACTATAATTTCATCCATTTCTTCAACTTTTAAGAAAGCTTCCAGAGAATGTATTAAAATCGGTTTACCAGCTATTAAATAAAATTGCTTAGGCATTCCAACATCCAAACGGGTTCCTATACCTCCAGCAAGTAGTGCAGCACATATCATTAAAGTTAGATTTTGTTATTTTTTATATTTATAATAATGTATTTCTAAACATTCATTCTAAAATTAACAAGATCAAGCTTTAAAATATGCAAAACTATAAATTACATCTGAAAATCAATGTCTAATCTTAAAATTGATTTAAAATAGAAAAATTGCATTGAAACTGAAAAAATAAAGATAATAATGAGTTATTAAGAAATAAAATTTAAAAATTACTGAAAAACATGACATCCATTATTTATTATTATTTAAATAAAAATATTCAAAAATTAGTAAAAATCAATGATAAAAAAAATCAAATTTAATGTCTTATTGCAGAGAAAAATCTCCACAATATTCCGCATTAGACATTAAAATTCTAATCAAATTTATTTTCCCATAGAGACTTACTTCAAAAGTAATTCTCTTGTATTTATCATATTATTAAAATATTATATAAACTTAACTATTAATTTAAAAAAATAGGTAATTAAACAGTTTCCATCTCAAGGAAAAGACCTCACGAAAACTAAATTTTCAAAGCCCATCATTGAATTGTTTATATTTAATTACCCGTTAAATGGAAGTGAAAATTGAGCTATTATCTTTCACCATTAATCAGAATCATTAATGATTTAATAAATGAATCAATATTAAACCAATATGTTCCAATTATGAAGATAATTAACTCCACCATCTCACCTCCCAAGGAAAAATGGAAAGAACACCAATGCAGTATGCGGAAAAAACTGAACTGATAATTAAATAAACACTACTTAAAAATAATAATTTCATGTTTATCCACCTCCCTTATTGATTAGAATTGAGGCCTTTACTTGGAAAATATTGTTTAAATATTATTTAAAGCTTGTTGAAGACATTTTAAAAAATTGTAGCCATTAAAATATACTATATAAAGATTTTAGAATTATAACTCCAAATTAACAGAAAAATCTGCTACAGTAGCAGATACAACTTCAGACAATATCTGATCCATCGATTGTGAAGACGGATATCTCATAGCCTACGATTAACAATTGGATATTCACAGATTTGTACAGCAGTTAATATTAACTCTTTTTTTACATTAACATCACCCATTAGCTATTGAAAAACTATTTTACTGCCATTAATTTAGAAATAAAATAATAACATATCCTATTTAACACTGACGAACACATATAAAAACATATTCTACAACCAGCAATATATGTTTAAAATATATAAATCTGTTGATTACACATTAAAAATAGCTATAAAAAACAGTTTAATCTTAAATTGACTTAAAATAGAAAAATTGCTTTAAAACTGAAAAAATAAATATAAAATAGACATATTATGAGATTAATTATAATTTTTCCCATAATGCATAAAATGCTTTTTTAGGACTTTTTTTCAAAATAATAACATCATAAACAAAATTAACAGTTAAACATTCAATATTTAACTTATCACAGATTTCCTTAAGAACAATAGCTGTGTTTTTCCCTTCAAAAAGAACTCCTGTCTGCTCATCCAGATATACACCCTGACCGTACCAGATACCTAAAGTATGATTTCTACTTACATTTAATGTAGATGCTGTTATAATATCTCCAAATCCACAGTAATCATCTACTGTTGATCTGTTTCCACCTAATTTCTCAATAATACATTTAGTTTCATTATAACTTTTGGTGAAAACTGCAAATTTAGCATTGTCATTAATGCCCATTCCTTTACAGATTCCCTGAGAAATAGCTAAAATATTTTTAATGATACCGCAAAATTCAGTTCCGATAACATCATGATTAGTGTTAACTTTAAGTTTGGAAGTTGACAATACACTTTTGACTATTTCCAGATCTTTTTTCTTTATACTGGCTATTGTAGTTGCAGAAGGCAGGTTTTTCATCATTTCAGAAGCTATGTTCGGTCCGGATAACACTACTGCAGATCTTCCGGTTTCCTCTTTAATAACTTCACTCATTCTTTTATTTGTCTTGTTTTCAATTCCTTTAGCTGTGCTTACAAAAATACACTTATCTGAAACTATTTCATTTAACTGAACCATTGTCTGGCGCATAACTGATGAAGGAATACATAAAAATATAACATCAACATCCTTCAGGTCACATAAATCATTGACAGCCCTAATATTTTCATGCAGTTTAACACTTGGATGATACTCGCAGTTAATATGTCCTTCATTTATATCATCACAGATTTCTTTTCTTCTGGCATACAATAACAATTTATTAGTATTTGGTGCAATACACTGAGAAATAGCTGTTCCCATTGCTCCAGCACCTATAACTCCAACATTCAATGACATTAAGCACCTCTTAAAATTATATATTAACCCTTTTTTAATTTAAATTTATTTGTTTACAAATTCCAGTTTAAAAGGAGTTCCTCTGTCAATATCTTCAGAAGCCCTGCATCCGATAATTTCTGAGAGATATTTAGGATGCAATCCAAAGCCTGGCCTGATTGATTTGACATTGTCTTTTGTTATGAGTTCTCCTTTTTTAATGTCTTTAACTGCAAATAATGATCTTGAAAACTCCCTGTTTGCCTTCATTTTATCAGACAATTCATAGCTAACTTTGCCCAGAGCTTTTTCAACATTTCTTATTGAATCAACCATCTGCTTAAATTCATCAGGTTCCATTGAAAAGTCTGAATCAGGACCTTCCATAGTTCTGTCTAAAATAAAGTGTTTTTCAATTATTTTAGCTCCCATAGCTACAGATGCAACAGCTACATCACTGCCTAAAGTATGGTCTGAAAGTCCGACAACTGTTTTGAAGTTTTCTTTTAAATCAGGAATTGTCTTAAGATTTATTTCTTCCAATGGAGCAGGATAAGATGAAGTGCATTTTAAAACAGCTATTTTATCATTACCTGCATCCTTACATGTTTTAATGGCCAAATCAATGTCTTCTTTTGAAGCTATTCCTGTTGAGATTATAACCGGTTTGTTTTTGCTTGCTACATATTCAATTAATGGAATATCTGTAATTTCAAAAGATGCAATTTTATATGCTCCCATATCCATATCTTCTAAAAAATCAACTGAAGTTTCATCAAAGGGTGAAGAAAATACAATTAACCCCAAATCTTCAGCTACCTTTTTCAGTTTAGGCTGCCAATCCCATGGCATAAATGCATCCTCATAGAGGTTATACAATACCTGACCGTCCCATATTGTTCCCTGTTTTATCTGAAAATACTCATTGTCACAGTCTAAAGTTATGGTATCCGGAGTGTAGGTCTGAAATTTAACTGCATCTGCACCAGATTTTGCCATTGCTTCTATAGTTTTAACAGCTATGTCATAATCATTCATATGGTTTGCTGAAAGCTCAGCTATTATAAATGCAGGATGTCCATCACCAATTAATCTGTCTTCAATTTTAAATTCCATAATTTAGCCTCTGTAAATAAATCTTAAAGCACTGCCGTTTCTGATTTCATATTCTTTTTTAAATCCCATAGCTTCAAAAAATGAAATTGACCTTGCATTGCTTTTTTTAATGTCAGCAATTAAAGTATTCTGATTATAATTCTCTTTAATATAATTTATTCCATTATTCAACAGATATTTGGATAATCCCAAGCCTCTATATTTTTTATTTAGGCTGATGCTGATAACAGGATACTTTTCATCAAAATCAAATCTCAGCTGACCTATAATATCCTGACCGTATTCCAAAACCATAAATCCTGTTGTATCATCATTTAATATCCTATTGAACCATTTTTTATGAGTTTCCAAATCTATTTTATCACAATTAAATGAGCTTTTTCTTACTTCCTCATCATTAGCTATTTCAAATATTTTAAGACAATCCTCTTTTTTAATTTCTCTAAAAACAGAATTTTTCCTGTAATACTTGTTTAGAGCAGTTTTAGCTATTCTCAGTGAACCTTTACCATCAACGGCACTTATTGCTCTATTCTGTTTTTCTTTTCTTAAATCAAAATCTTTAAGCAACTCGAGTTTGGCTAAAATATTTTCCCCCAAATCTTCATCATCCCAAAATCCTGCAAACTCAATGAAACCCTGCTTCTGCCAGTTTTTAATATTGTTTATCTGATTATCAACAACCCCGACAGCAATTGTCGGAACACCTACTCTTGCAAGTTCATATAATGTCTGACCTGCTGATGAAATAGCCAAATCTGTGCTTTCCATAGCCTCAAGCATTTGCCTGCTGTCTGGAGAATAAATCAGTTCATCATCAAACTCCTCGATTTCACCAACATTATCAAAGCTATTTCCTATAATAACCTTTTTTGTAAAATCCTCATTTTTCAGCAAATTTAGGATTTTCGGAGTCAGATTTCTTAAATCATTTCCACCTAAAGTAATTAAAACATTTCTTATTTCATCATTAACATCAATTATTTTTGTGTTCCAGAAATCCTGTCTAAGCGGAATGTATTTTGAACCGTACAGTGCATCTTTTCTTTTGGTTGTTGCAAGGATTGTTCCGTTTACAACTGTTCCGTCAGGATAATCTATACGATTATTGTCATCAATATAAATAGCCAGTGCAGTTGTTTTAGCTATTTTCTGGTAAAATTCGAGTGGTGCATGATATGAATCTATAATAACAATATCATCATCAGCAAATTCCATATTCTGCCAGTCATAAATAGTATAATCAATATTTTGCAAAATCGCATCAATTGATTTGTCTCCATTAACAATAAATTGAGGTGTTATGCAGAATTTTCTAAAAGCCTGATATATTGAGCTGCATCTTGCTACATGACCAAAACCGTAGTCTTTTCCACCTTCAGTTAATATTATTACATTCATATTATCTTTTCAATGTATTGTTTGGCTCTGTCCAAATCCTGTTTTTTGCATAAATTTATAACTTCAGCCAATTCCTCTTCCAAACTATTGCAAACCTTTTTTTGAGTAATTTCGGAGTTTATATCTTTTAAATAAGGTTTATTGTTAAATAATTCTATAATATCCTCCAGAGAGAAGAATTCATTTTTATCATATAAATTATCATAAACACTGCAGAGCAGAGCATAATCCTGAGGAGTATCTAAAGTAATCCTAATATCAGAGTTGTCGTTTTTTGTTTCATATTGCACTATTTTAAAGTCTTCAGGATGTGTTTTGTAGATAAATGGAGTTACATGTTCCTTTTCAAATTTGTCAGTGGCATTTTCATATGCCTTTTCCAAAACACTGAAATTAATTACTTCAGCATCGATTCCTCTTGGAAATCCTCTAGTTAATGTATTGGAAGTATAATCTGCATCGGAGTCTATATGTTTTTTAATAATTTCATCAATTATATTTGCATCGGCACATGGACAGTCACTGGTTATCCTGACAACAACATCCAAACTGTTTTCCAAAGCAGCATTATAATATCGTTCCAGAACATTTTCCAGACTGCCTTTGTAAAACTTAATGTTTTCTTTTTTAGCTACTTCAACTATTTTTTCATCTTCATCATGTATTGTTGTAGCTATTATTATTTCATCAATAAGTTCAGATTTGGATACTCTTCTTATAACCTGCTGCAATACATTGGTTTTGCTATTGAAAGGTAGTGGTTTTAAAACTTTTTGCGGAAGTCTTGTTGAAGAGGTTCTGGCCTGAATAATTGCTCCAATTTTCATTTTCCTAATACTCACTAAACACTTTGTAAAGTTTTTCTTGTACAAACTCTAAATCTTCATCAGTTAATGTAGGATACATTGGTATACTAAGTTCTCTTTTGTAAAACTCTTCATCTACTGGACAAAGTCCTTTATTAAATCCAAGGTTTTGATAGTAAGGTTGTAAATAAACAGGTATATAATGCACCTGAACACCTAATCCTTCAGAGCGTAATTTTGAAAATATTTCCTTTTTATGATTTGCATATTTTTCTTTTAACAAAATCGGATATAAATGATATGCAGACTCACCGTCCGGATTTTCTTTAACAACATCAAAATATGGATTGTCTTCAAACATTCCATTATATTTTTCAGCTATTTTTCTTCTGTTTTCAACAAAGGAATCTAATTTTTTAAGCTGTGATAAACCTAAAGCACATTGAATATCAGTTATTCTGTAATTAAATCCTAAATGCTGCATTTCATAATACCAGTCGCCGTCACGAGGATTTACCAAGTTATTTTTAGTAATTCCATGGGATCTGAATAACTGAAGTCTTTCATAGTACTCCTCATCATTTGTAACAATAATTCCACCTTCACCTGTTGTAATATGTTTAACAGGATGAAAACTAAACATTGCCATTTCAGAGTATTTTAAAGAGCCTATTTTTTTGCCGTTATACTTTGCACCAAGTGCATGTGCTCCGTCTTCAATAATTCTGGCATCATTATCCTCAGCAATATCAGCTATTTCCTTTAAGTTAACAGGATTTCCGCTATAATGTACAGGAGTTATTAACTTAGTATTTTCATTAGCCTCCAATTTGGATGCATCAATATTTCCGGTTTGTTTTTCCACATCACAGAAATTAACTTTAGCTCCCAAATATAGCCCAGCGTTAGCAGTAGCTACAAAAGTATTAGGAGTTGTAATCATTTCATCTCCCTTATCAAGACCTAATGCAAAATAAGCACCATGCAGAGCTGAAGTTCCGGAATTGAAGGCAACTCCATATTTAGCCCCAACATATTTAGCTATTTCTTCTTCAAATTCTGTTATTTTTGGCCCCTGAGTAATAAAATCCTCACTTAAAACATCAGCAACTGCATCAATATCTTCCTGATCTATACATTGTTTTCCATAGGGTAAAAATTTAGAAATAAAAATCACCTAGTATACAATATCTATATCTTTTAAAGCTTCCCTAATCTCTTCAACAGATAACCAAACCGGATTATTGTCAGATGCATAGTAGAATCTGTCTTCTACCTTTTTTCCACCTTCTTTTATATTAACATCTTCCCACCATTCCAAATCAGGGTAAATTATATAATAATCATCATATTCATAAGCTGACCTTGAATCTTCTTTGGTTATCATTACTTCATGGAGCTTTTCACCTGGCCTGATACCCACATCTTCAAATTCACAATCCGGAAGCATGGCTTTTGCCAAATCAGTTACTTTAAATGAAGGACATTTATGGATAAATAATTCCCCACCTTTAGCATCACCAATAGCCTTAATTACCAAATCAACAGCCTCATCAAGAGTAATCCAAAATCTTGTCATTCTCATGTCAGTAATTGGTATTTTAGTTTGACCTTCATCAATTAAAGTTTTGAAAAATGGAATTACAGATCCACGACTGCCTGAAACATTACCATAACGAACTACTGAAAACTGAGTGTTTTTAGCACCCACATAAGCATTTGCTGCTATGAACAATTTATCTGAAACCATTTTAGTAGCACCATACAAGTTAACCGGATTAACTGCCTTGTCAGTGGATAATGCCACTACCTTTTCAACATGCTTGTCAATAGCAACATCCACAATGTTTCTAGCACCATCAATATTGGTTTTAATAGCTTCCAACGGATTGTATTCAGCAGCCGGAACTTGTTTTAATGCAGCTGCATGAACAATAATATCTACACCATCACAAGCACGTGCAAATCTTTCTTTGTCTCTAACGTCCCCAATAAAGTAACGCATTACTTTTTTATGTTGGGCAAATTGTCTTTGCATTAAATATTGCTTGTATTCATCTCTTGAATATATAATAATTTTTTTAGGATTGTACTGTTCCAATACTCTTTTTGTAAACTTTTTACCAAAAGAACCTGTTCCTCCAGTAATTAAAATAGTTTTATCATTTAACATAAACAAAACTCCGATATTAAATTATTTATAAATTTATTTTTGAAAATATATAAATATTGTTAGAAGCAAGTTTATATCTTTACAGGAAAATTGTATTTGATAAATAGAAGATTATATAATTGTTAATTTTTTATTTGATGACAAAATTAATTTAAAATAAAAAAATAACTATTTAAAATTAGTTTAAAATAAAAAAAGAAAAAAGAAGGATTTATAAAAATCCCTTAAATTTATTTTTTCCTTCTGGAAACTCCAAATCCAAATATTCCGAAGATTAAAACAACCAATAAAGCAAGTATTGGATTTCCTGTTTTTGCCATTGCATCAACACCCATTGCAACTTCATCAGAATCCATAATATCTTTATCAGCAGGATGTACTGGAGCAGGAGCCGGAATTACAGTAACTGAAACATTACCATAATTGTTAGTCATATTCAAGTCAACTGTACTTCCATTTACAAATACTTCATTAGATATTACGCCGGTTTTTAAAACAATACATGTAATTTCCAATGTAGCATTGCTTTTGTTAGTTAAATTACCGATTGTCCAAATACCAGTTGCCGGATCATATACTCCTACACTTGCTTTATATGAAACAAATTTAAGAGCATCTGATAATTTATCTACTGCATAAACATCTAATGCTGTGTCAGGACCATTATTTTTAACAACAATAGTGTATGTGATTCTATTTCCAACACTTACCCTATCAACATTAACTATTTTTACAACAGACAAATCTGCTGTTTGAGGAACAGTAATATTCACAGTAGCATTGTTGTTAGTTACGTTAGGATCAAAACCTGTTCCATTTACACTTACATTGTTTTGAATAAATCCTGTTTTAACTATTTTTACAGTAATAACTAATTTAGCTGTTTCATTATTAGTTAAATTACCGACTGCCCAAACACCATTTGTTAAATCATAATATCCTTTAGAAGCATTAGCTGAAATGAATTTGAAATTATCTGCCAATACTTCAGATACTTTAATATTGGTTGAGTTATCCGGACCGTTGTTTCTTACAGTTATTGTGTAAGTTATTTCGTCTCCGTAATTTGGAGTAGCATTATTTACTATTTTAATAATTTCTAAATCAGCAATATTTACATGTATTGTAGTATTTGAAGTGTTTCCTTCAGGATGCTCATCACTAGTGACATTTACACAATTGAAGATATCCTGACCGGTTGTACCTAATATTGCAGCATAAATATCTACAACTATCTTACTGCCAGTATGCATATTTCCTAATGAAATAATTTGAGTGTAATCAGTTAAATTACCTCCATTTATTCTGTAGGTTGCAGATTTAACATCCAACAATCCAGCATCTAAAATATCTTCCAATTTAACATTTAATGAATCTGAAGACCCGCCAGCAATTACAGTAATGACAAAGTGTGCTGTGTCTCCAGGGTTAAGTGCTTTGATTTCAGCATCCTTAATTACAACCAAAGTAGTGTTAGCAATTACATTAACTGTTTCATTATCTGTAAAGTTACCTCTAGCATCATCAACACTGGTAATAATATTAACAATGTTTAAAACATCACCACGAACAGAAGCATTAACTTTAGCCCTAAAGTAAACAGTTACACTAGCACCAACATCAATATTACCTAAATTAATAGCTTCATTGTAATTGAACCAATCTTTACCGTTTAATGAATATTGTAATCCAAATAACTCTTTAACATTATAAACATCTTTTAGAACAACATCATTAGCTACAGAAGGACCGTAATTGTTTATAACAACAGTATAACCTACATTTTCACCAGCTACAATAACAGTAGAATTAGCTACTTTAGAAATATCCAAAATAACACAATCAGGAACACTAACACTAACAGAATCATTATTATTAGTTAAATTAGTATCATGACCAGTACCAGTAACATTAACATTATTAGTAATATTTCCAACCTTAATAACCTGAACAACAATCTTTAAAGTTACACTTTCATTAGCATCTAAATCACCAACAAACCAAACACCAGTAACTGGATCGTATCGGCCATCAGAGCTGATGAATTTAACACCATCAGGCAATAAATCACCAACAGTAACATTAAATGACTTATCAGGACCATTATTAACAACAGTGATTGTGTAAGTTATTATTGAGTCAAATAATGGATTTGCATTATCAACTACTTTTGTAATAGCCAAATCAACTAAAGGAGTTATTTTAATTGTTTCAGAATCATTATTATTTGAGATGTTTGAATCAAATCCAGTACCATTAACTTTAATATTATTTATAAGGGTTGTATTTGATTTTGCAGCTTTTGCTATAATAGTAATTAAAACTTTTTCACCATTAGCTAATTTTTCACCATTTATTGTGATTTTATTATTGGATATACTAAGAGTCCAACCACCCGGAACATTAGCATTAATAAATTTCAATCCTTCTGGTAAGTTGTCAGTAGCTATAATATCAGTAGCTATTCCAGGACCATTGTTAACAATTTCAATAACATACTCAACATTATCTCCATAATTATATGTTTTATTTTGATGATTAGCTGTTTTGTTAACTGCCAAATCAATTACATTAATTGGAACAATGTTTGTATCATTAGCTGCTTTTTTATCTGAATTAATTACAGATGCAAAGTTTGTAATGCTGTTTAATTTTCCAACATCAACATATGCTTTAACTGGAACTGTAATTACTACATTAACAGTCATTCCTGAAGAAATGGTTCCAAGGTTTGCATTTCCTATCCAAACACCTTTGTCTATTCCGTTTACAGAATAAGTTGCCTTACTAACATCAAAGAACATTTCACTTAAATTATCAGTTAAAATAACATCTAAAGAATCTGACAATCCTCCTGCAGTTATTTGAACAGTATACTTAATTACATCTCCAGGATTTACAAGAGTGGTATTAGCTACTTTTGTAATGTCCAATGTAGTATCTCCTTTAACATTTACAGCAACATCATCTTCTAAAGTACTATTTTCTCTTAATTTTGTTGAAGAGCCAATAACCGCTTTATTTATTACATTTCCACGAACAGTTGTTTTAATGAATCCTTCAAATAATATTGTTTTATTTTGACCATTAGCTAATGTTCCAATATTAATAGAAGCATCATAACGAGTCCATGATTGACCATCTAAAGAATACAACATATTTGTTAATTCAGAATCATTATAAATATCTTTTAAAATAATATCACGTGCATATGAAGGTCCATTATTGGTAATTACTATTTCGTATTTAATAATTTTACCTGCAATTGCTTCAGTAATATTAACTTTAGTAACATGCAATTCAGCTAATGTAGTAACATTTTTAATGTTTGTAGCTTCATTATCCTCAAGTTTTAATTCTCCTGTAGTGGTGTTGACTCTGACAGTATTGTTTAATATTGTATCATCAACAATACCTGCATCCAAATGTCCTCTGATATAGACAGTTTTAGAAGCTTTAGAATTGATATTTCCTAAATCAATAGGCTTATTGTAAACATTCCATGTTTTACCGTCTAAAGAGTATTCTAAATTAGTTAAATATTCTGAATGATAATATTCATTTAATTTAACATTTTGAGCAGTATCTAGTCCGTTATTTGTAATTATAATTGTGTAGTAAATATCTTCACCAGCTATAACTACTTCATTATTACAGTTTTTAACTACATTAAGATCAGCTTCAGTAACATGAACTTCTTTGGTTGTTTGAGTAGTGTATGTCCTATTATTTGGATTTGTTCCATTAATTGAAACATAAGCTACATTAACTGAGTTTATAAAGTTTTGGCCAATTGGTGAGTATTTTACACCATCTATTTCCCATTCATCAAATGAAACTTTATATGTGAATGTGAATTTGTCACCAACAGTTAAATTAAGACCATTAACTGTAAATGTTCGTGTATTTTCATCAAATTCAACAACCCATCCATTTGACTTGGAAGTTGAATTAATACCAGTGTATTTTAAACCTAATGGCAGCACATCTTTAATTGTGATATTATATGCTATTCCGTTTCCATTATTTGTAATTACAATTGAATAAGTTGCATTTTCATAATATTCATATTTTTGTTTATCTGATGTTTTAACAACACTTATATTAGGTTCAGCTATTTTAACTTGTGCATTAGAATTATCTATTTTATCATCATTTAAATATAATTCAACATTATTAGATTTAATAGATTGTGCTTTGTTAGATTGATCATTTAAGACAACAGCAGATAAATTAAATATAATGTTGTCAGAATATTTGTAAGATGTAGTATTTCCAAAGTTTATAGTTACAAGGTTTCCATTTACACTGACATCACTGATTAAAGTACCATTTGATAAAATAACTGAATTTTCAAGATATTCAAATCCTTGTGGAAGGATATCTTTAACCTGCAAATTAGTGTAATTACCTTTAGGTAACTTTACCATAATTTGATAAGTTACATTTTCACCAATATTTGGTGTAAAAATGTTGCCTTCTTTATTGCCAAGTGTAGTTCCAATTACTAATTTAGTAATACTTGGCATTTTAGTTTTTAAAGTATCCTTACTTTCATTATAGTAATTTCTACCGTAATCAGGTGCGGAATATCCGACAACATTAGCCATATTTACATATTGGCTTCCAATTTGGATATCTGACCTTATAACAAATGAATATTTTGCATGAATTATATCTCCAGGATTTAACTGAGCCACATCAATTTCAACATGAGAACCAATCCATTTGATTTTAGCATCAATTGGATTTCCATCAGCACCAGTTACTTTAATAACCACATTATCTTCACCAGGTGTTTGACCAATAAATGAAGCAAGGTCTTCCAAATCATCAATAATAGTCACTTCAAATAATGGGGTTTTACCGTTGTTTTTAACAATTACATCAAATGAAACATGATCTAAGCCTTCAACTTCAGTTACATTGAATTTTTTAGTAATGTCTGCCGTAGGTTCTACAATTGTAACCTTTGCACTAGACTTACCCATAGTTTCATCATTTAAGAACAATTCCACATTATTAACTTTAACCGCACCTTCCTTATTGGACGGATCAAATATTGTAGGTCTGGCAGTCAAATTAATAGACAAAACACCATTTGCAAAGCTACTAGAATGAACATTATTAATTGTAATAGTTATATCATAATTATTTACATTTACAGTCCAATCTTTGCCATTTACTAATTTTGTACCATTTGCATAAAATGCACCTGCACCAATATACTCAAATCCCTGAGGCAAAGTATCCTTAATCACCAATTTAGTATAATTACCAACAGGCAAAGTTACATTAACACCATAAATTACCTTTTCACCAATAGTTACCTTATCCCTACCATTATCAATAGATGAATCAACAACCCATTTAGTAATTACCGGAAGTTTGGTGGTAAAACTGTCTTTTGCAGCATCAGTGTAATTTCTACCGTTAGACGGTGCAGAGTAACCTATTGCATTAACTGTGTTAGTATAACTACTACCTATAATTACATCTTCTCTTATTTTAAATGTAAATCTGTAAGTTAATGATTTGCCTATGCCAAGTTCAGCAATATTTATGTTTACAATATTGTTATTCCATGTCGGAGTTACAACAGCACCACCAGATGTAATATTAATACTACCACTGACAAATTTGCTAATTAAATCAGTTAAATCGTCACTAAGTGTTACATTAAATAATGGAGACTGACCTCTGTTAGTTACAGTAATATCAAAGTATATTACATCCCCACCGATGACATTGTCTACATTGAAGTTTTTAGTAATATCTATGGCCGGTTCAACAATGCCGACAGCTGCATCAGATGTGGATTCATGAGTATTCCATGTAAGTACTGCTTTATTAGTTTTAACAGCTCCTGCTTTGTTATTGTTAACATTTAATACAGTGGCATTTAAAAATGCCTGGAATTTACCGCCATATTCCTTAATAATTTCATCTGCAAATTCAGAAGCAAATGTTAATTCTACAATATTGCCATTTACAGTTACAGTATAATCCTTACCTTCAACAGCTTTATTTTGAGTATTTCCTTTGTAAACTACAATTGAACCGTCAATGTATTTTAAACCTTCCGGAAGAGTGTCTGTAATTTTTAAAATATTGTATTTTCCAACAGGCAATATTACAGTTATATTGTAGGTTACATTTTCACCAACAGTTACCTTATCCTTACCATTTACAATAGTTGTGTTAAATACGGTTTTATTTACTTTAGCATCGTAAGTGTGTAGGGTACTGCTTGCCTGGTTAGAGTAATTTCTTTTTTCATCGAATTTTGTTTCATTAAAAATAGAATAATAATCGACTTTAGCTATATTCTTAAATTCTTTTCCAATAACAACATCATTTTTTACATTGAATGTAAATTTAGCACTGACACTTTGACCGGCTAAAAGTTCACCAACATTCAAAGTAGCTACATCATTATTCCAATTAAAAATAACTTTACCTGTTTCATTACCTTTTAGTATAGTTACACCTATATCACTCCTACTATTTACAAAGGTTTTGATAAATTCTGTTAAATCATCTGTAATAGTAGTATTATAAGCAGTACCTTTACCGCTGTTAGTTACAGTAATTGTGAAACTAGCCTCATCATTACCCTGAACTATATTAGGTCCAAATACCTTATTTATGTCTATTTTAGGCTGATATATATCAACATAAACAGTATCAGAATTTAAGGTATTATTAGTCCAACTAATACTTGCATGATTACTGGTTGTTACACTGTCTGCACCAGTTGGAATAACATTTTCATTATTAACAACAGTATAATATGCATTAACAATTAATTGGTTATTCTTAGCATAAGCAGGTACAAGGTCACCATTAAAGTCAATAGTCAAATAACTTTTTTCAGGATGAGTAGCACTTGGAGTATAAGTTACTGTATATGCATATTCAGGAACAGTAACACCATCACTGGTAGTTATTGTAAAGTTAGTATACTTAATTCCATATGACTCATCTTTAATAACTAAGTTTGGAACTCTTAAGTCTGGGAAGTTTACAGTTATTTTATAAATACCCACTTCACCAACAAACAGTATTTCAGTATTGTCAGTGACATTAGATCCAATGAACTCTTTTGTAATGTTTAACCCTTTAGCTATAATAGTTGCATTATCCCTATACTTATCTTTGTTGGTTGCAAAGTTTGTACTATTAGGATATGCCGCAAAGTTTGTAATCCATACATTATTAACAATACTTTCCTTTGGGATTAAATATTCACTAAACCTGACAGTATATACAATACTGCATGAAGTATTTTGAGCTAACTGAGCTATCATATATCCTTTTGTAAATAAGTCATCTTTAAATGCAGTAATATCAACAACAGTTCCGTTTGAGTAAACCAAACTAACAGATTTAACATCAGCTTTTGTGATTCCATTTGAAGTTGTTCTGTTAACAAAATCATCAGCTACAATTATATCATAAGCAGCAGAATGACCTGTGTTAGTTATAGTTATATTATATTCAACTTCAGTTGCATTTTCAATATTTTCTAAAATTTTTGTGTCATTTACATATTTTGTAATTTTTAATTCAGGTTCATTAGTAAGCATCAGTACAATATTTAAGCTTGCATATACAACATCAATGGAATCCTTAAACTTCATTTCAGCAAGATTAGCCAAATTAAGCTGGTCTGCCATAGGTTCTGAAGATACCTGAAATGTAAACCACAATCTAACATCAACAGGATGAGCCAGGTTATCTAATGTATTTCCAAAATTAAATGAAAGTGCATTATTAAAAGTATCTATACCAATTTTAGGAACAATAACCTTACCTGTATTTTCATCATATAAAAATCCGCTGTCATTTGCATAAGCCCAATATCCGCATTTAGGAATTACTCCAGTAGTGGAATTAACCAGATTAAATCCTTTTAAGTTAAATAATGGAATTGGTAAAAAGTCAGTGACAATAAAATCGTTTACAGAACCTGTAGGAAAATGAATATCCAATACAAAAGTTATATTCTGACCAGGATAAACTTTATAAAAGTCAGTATCATTTATGATTTCACCATCAACTGCAATAATATCTTTCTTAAGTGTAACACTTGGAACTCTTAATTGTGTGTAACTGTTATCAGAAACCGTATTAAATGTATTTAAAACAGTAGCTGATGTTTTAATATAATTAATAACCAAATCATTTGATACAACAGAAGATCCGTTTGAATAATGAATAATAACTTTTGCAACAAAATTTAAAGACCCTACCATTGCACCCTGATTAACGCTTCTATTTGTATAATATCCGCCTTTTAAGCTTGTACTTATATTGTTATCCTTTAAGAATTTTGAAATATAAAATGTAACTGATTCATCAATATCTCCTAAAGAAACAACACTGTAATAACTTTCATTTAATTCATATGTTTTTCCATAAATTGATAGGACAGGTTCATATTCAGTTAAGAATTTTTGAGCTGAACCTACTTTATGGGTGTCAAATTTATCATAAATTACCAAATCATCAAAAGCAAAGTAATCAGAAATCTCAAAATCAATTTTATACACAATTAAATTATGAGGAACAACAGGATGTAACTGACCTGATCCTGTTAAAATTTCTGAATATTTTTGAGTAGCTAATGATTTTAAATATATGCTATAACTATTTGAAGCATTGTAAGTATCATTAACATAAGTATAATTCATATCCACAGTACTTGCAGCAGCAACACATTCACCAGTTTCAGAATTGATAATGGTTATGTTGTCACCAGTACTGTTATCAAATTCCGGAGCATAAGCCTTATACTTTAAAGTGATACTTGTGGTGCTTAAATCTCCAACAGCTTCCTTTAATTTTAAAATTAGTTTTCCGCCTGTTTTATTACCAGCAGGTTCTTCAATAGTATATAAACCAGAGTCTATAACTCTTCCTTTAGAATCATATAAAACCGGACTTCCCAAATACATTACATCAGACGGAATTACATCTGTAATAGTAATATTTTCAATTTTTGCACCATTAGCTATGTTAATATTTACAGAATAGCTAAATGGGAAATTTGAACCTGTAGCAGTTTCATGTTCATTAAGACTTGAACTTTTATCTATTTTAACAACAACAGGATTTACCCATCCTGTGACAGTTTCTCCATAAATTGGAGGATAATTCACCGGATCATCAATAGGACTGTTCCCATATCTAAAAACAGGAGTAACAGTAAAATTAAGTAATTTTCCTATTTTCAATACTCCGATACCTGAAGTAATATTTAAAACCGCATCAGGAGCATCAACAGTAAAACTACCTAAAGGATACTGAAGAATATAAAAAGTACTGTTTGCCGGACCATGCACTTCTTTTTTAGTAAATGGATCCCTTAAGGTGTATAAACCCGTTGTATTGTCATAAGTACTTTCATTAAATATTCCAACTTTTATCGGGACTATCTTCCTATTAGAATATGAAACAGTAAAATGTGTTAGTTCTTTAGGAGCTATTAACTGAATACAAGGTTGGAATCCAGTAGCGTCCCCCAAATTCTTAAATACCATTTGGAAGTTGAATGATTCATTGATAAAAACATCTGCAGGATTATTAAAAGACATATTATTGCCATTTTCGCCTTTTAAAGTAATATCCGGAATAGACGTGTTATCATTTTCTACAATAGGACCTTCCCTAATCGGAACATCCCAAATAGAATTATCTCCAATAACAACTTCCTCACAGTTATTGCTTGTGATAAGTTTATCATAGGTTAAGCTAGCGTTTTCAACAGTAATTGTATCGTCAATAACTGCATTAACTCCGTTAATATCTGGAGAATCAGCTTCATCTGCACCATAAACTGAACCACAAAATATAAACAATAAACTAAGTATTGCTAATACTTTCAAATAATTCATTAATTACACCAATATAAAATTTTGTTTTGATAATTACGAATTATATATTACATCTTTATAGTATATATAATTTTATAATAACTTGCATATAAAAAAAGAAATTCGTTTAACAATTACTTAAAACATTAAACAAGTAGTATATAAATAATAGCAATAAGTGATGAAAAGAGAAGATAATAATGGTAAAGAGATATTACCATCATCCAATTAAATACAACAGGTGAATTTGATATTTAATTATTTTAAACAGCCATTAAATTAAATTAATTGATTTTTTTAACATAAATCATAAATCCATCCTCTTCAAAGCTAAATTCAAATTCTATATCCATTGAATTTGCCTCCATATAATAGATTTTTTTAAATGTTTAGATTTTTGTGAAACTTACAGCCAAACTGCCGCTGCAGTTTCACAGTAATTATTTAATAACTTTTTTTATTTATAGTTAACTGTACAAAAATTAAAGTTAATTTTAATTAATGTTCATTATTTTACATATTAAAATTAACATTTTAGTTATTCATTCATTTTATCCGGAACAGAAAATCCCAGAAGTTTAAAATGCCAAAACAATAAGTCAGTTACAATAACTTATAAAACAAAGCTGAATTAGCTAATTTTGAAAAATCAGAATTATTAATTATTAAAAATTATGTAAAGCCAAAAAATAATGCTTCAAACTATAAAACAGAAAGTTTAAAAAAATAAAATAAAAAAGAAAGACATTAAAGTCTTTGCTGTGTTTCATCCCAATCTTTGGATTTTGCAGGTAATTTCTTAAGTATAACAGTAAAGCCAATTAGAATAACAGTCAAAATAGCTAAAATACTTAATTCCACAAATGAACCGGAAGATATAACTCCAAACAGTCCTCCAATCCATACAAATCCTAAAACAATCGGAATAATATATTTAATTGCAACTATCCACCATTTGCCAATTTTTAAGGTTTTACTATTCTTATTAAGTGACGGGATGATTTTACCTGCATCAAATATCCATGCAAATAGTATACATTCACATATAACCCCAATCAGCAGAGCTATCTGATTTAAAAATGTATCGGCTATTCCCAGAATATATGAACCCATAGCCGTTGCATAAATCATTGAACAGGCTCCTCCAACAATACATAAAACAGTTACTGTTTTATTACGGGTCCAATCAAACTTATTCTGAATAGATACGGATACCGGTTCAAGCAATGCTAAAACACTTGTTATACCAGCTAAATATACTGTAAAGAAGAATAACGGTCCGATAATATTAGCTATGCCACCAAGCACATTAAATACTTCAGGATATACAATAAATACCAAACCGGTTCCCTGAGTTACCAAATCAGGCACTGCCACACCGCTTTGAAGTGACATATATCCGAGAATTGAAAACACACCAATAGCTGCAAAGTTTTCAAAACCGCAGTTTGCCACTGCAACATACAAAACATTTGAAACCAGATCAGAGTCATCCTGAGCATAGCTGGCATAGGTAAATGCAATACACATTCCCAAACTTAGGGAGAATATAATCTGACCAAATGCAGCCATCCAAATATTGAAGTCACCTAACAAACTCCAATCAGGATTAAAGAGCTGTGAAAGTCCGATACCTGCTCCAGGCAATGTTAAAGAAAATATTACAATACCAATCATTATGATAAATAACAGAGGTACCAGTGCTTTTGAAACCCTGCCTATTCCGTCTTCCAGGTTTCTGTGTGAAATAAACCACAATATAAACCATCCTGCAAGAATTGATATAGCTATTATCGGCACAATCGTTGCAATACCGCTGACAGATTCTGTTGATTGCAAAAAGGTATTTGTAAAGTAATTGTTGGGATCTGCTCCCCATCCCTTAAATGCAGACAGGATTACATAAAATCCATCCCATCCGAGAATTGAAATATAGTAAACCAGAATCATGAAAATAGCTACAGGTAAAAACCAGCCCAAATATTCCCATTTCTTTGAAATGCTTCTAATTGCCTTTGGAAAAGAAGATTTGAAATTATATCCTACACCATATTCCAAAATCAGAAATGGAATACCTAAAATCAGTACTGCTGTAATATATGGAATATAAAATGCTCCTCCACCATTGCTATAGAGAACATAAGGAAATCTCCAGATATTACCAAGTCCAACTGCAGAACCTATCATAGCCAGCAGAAATGAGATATTGCTTCCCCATTCATTTTTTTCATTTGCCATAATATCAGCTTCAATAAAAAATTAAAATAGGATTAAAGTCTCTGTTTGACTTCATCCCATTCCCCTGATTTTGCAGGCAGTTTAGTAAATATAAATGTGGCACCAAGTAATATTACTGTTAAAATAGCCAGAATAGCCAATTCCAACATGGATCCTGAGGAGATAACTTCCAAAATTCCTCCAACCCATACAATTGCAATGAAAATCGGCAATACATATTTAACTACAACAAGCCACCATTTACCTAATTTAATTGATTTGCTTTTTGCATTGAGTTTAGGAATAATGTTTTCTGTTTTAAATATCCAGGCAAATATAATACATTCAAATATAACACCAATTAAAATAGCTATCTGATTAACAAATGTATCGGCTATTCCCAGAATATATGAACCCATAGCCGTTGCATAAATCATTGAAACAGCTGCACCGAAGACGCATAAAATAGTCATGGTTTTATTACGTGACCAGCCGAATTTGTTTTGGATGGAAAATGATAAAGGTTCAATTGTTGATAAAATACTTGTCAGACCGGCCAAATATACTGTAAAGAAGAATAGCGGTCCAATTACAGAAGCCCAATCACCAAGAACATTAAATACAGTAGGATATACAATAAATACCAATCCAGTTCCCTGAGTTACCAAATCAGGCACTGCCACCCCGCTTTGAAGTGACATATATCCGAGAATTGAAAACACACCAATAGCTGCAAAGTTTTCAAAACCGCAGTTAGCTACAGTTACCCACAATGCATTGGAAACCAAATCTGAATCATCCTTGGTATAGCTTGCATAGGTAAATGCAATAGACATACCTAAACTTAATGAAAATATCATCTGACCAAATGCAGCCATCCAAATATTGAAGTTAAGCAACAGACTCCAGTCAGGATTGTACAGCTCTGCAAGTCCGATACCTGCTCCAGGTAATGTTAAAGAGAAAAGTACAATAAAAATCATTATAGCAAATAATAAAGGTACTAAAACTTTAGAAACCCTACCTAAACCTTTTTCCAAGTCAGTATGGGAAATGACCCACATTATAACCCATCCTACAAGCATTGCAATAGCTACAAAAGGCACAAAAGTACCAAGACCACCTAAAGTATCATTTGCCTGAAGGAAACTGCCTGTGAAATAGGCATTTGGATCAGCTCCCCAGCCTTTAAATGCTGAGATAATTACATAAAATCCGTCCCAACCAAGAATAGCTGAATAATAAATAAGAATCATGAAAACAGCTACTGGTAAAAACCAACCTAAATACTCCCATTTCTTTGAAATGCTTTTAACCGCTTTTGGAAAAGAAGATTTAAAATTATATCCGACACCATATTCCAAAATTAAAAAGGGAATCCCCATAATCAAAATTGCAACAATATATGGTATGAAAAATGCTCCACCACCATTACTGTACAAAACATAAGGATATCGCCAAATATTTCCAAGTCCAACTGCCGAACCTATCATAGCCAACAGAAATGACAGGTTACTTCCCCATTCGTTTTTATCTTTCGTTTTCGCCATAAAAAATCAACTGCGATAAAATTAAATTTATTGTTATTAATTCAACATTATTACTTTAGTAGAAAATACTATATTAATTATATACATTTAATTCAGAGATTAAGTGAATAAAAATTAGTTAAAATTTAAAATAAGTTGAATAAAATTTTATGAAAAAATAACAGATTATATAAAAAGAATTTGGAAAAATATGATTCTGGAAATTTTAATAAAAAAAGTTTAAGTTATGATTAACTGCATAATGGATCGTCCCATTTGTAATACTCTATAAATGATTTTTTTGGAAGTTTAACATATTTTTTTAACATGTCCTGCCAAATTTTTTCAACTTCATCACTAGAAACATATTCTTTTTTAAAACAATCCAATAAAATAGTTGCAGTTGTAATATGGTGCAAATTATACTTCTTTACATATTTACAAATATCTCTAAAATTATTACTTGCAAGAATTCCATTATTAACTATTGCAAATGCTATAGAACTTAGTTCACCTTTACCTCCATCATCATCTTCAGTGATAAATGTAATATAATATTCCATAACTTCATCATCCACATCAATATCTTTAACAATGACAAAACCTTCATCTACCAAATTACTAAATCTTTCATATATACACTTTGGAGTTTTATCATTTAAAAATTCTATATTTACTTGTGCTGAAACAATTATGCTGGAAAATTCCTTTTTTAATAAATCAATTCTATCTACTACTAAAAAAGAAGACAAACAATCAGTATCATAAAAAACTGGTTTATTATTCATTTAAATCTTGTCTCCCACATTTGTTAAAAACCAGATCACCCCTGCAACCATCAAGTAATAATTCCCTCTTTTTACCATCAGAAAGTCCACCTAATTCATCAACATGATTAATCATCTTAAGATAATTGCCTAAAACAAAAGGAATATCCTCTTTAAAAGCAGGTTTATATAAATCATTCAAAAAACCTCTTTTTTTAGATTCATTACTTAAATTTATGTTATTATATTCATCTACTGAAAATCCTAATTTATTAATGCGAAATAAAAATGCTTGATGACTAATTTGAAAATATTGTTCAGCAGCAATAATATTATTCAAATTCCAATGATTAATCTCATTGATTTTCATGTATCTCCTTAATCCTTCATCAGTCATTAATAAAAATGATGCAAAAGAATCTGCTTCAACTTCAGAATCATTTTTATCATCATTACAAATAATAATATCCTTAATATCCTCAAATAATAAATGATATAATTCATGAGCTAATGTAAACTTTTGTCTACCTTTAGAATGATTTGAATTAATTCCAATAATAGGTATATTTTCTTCATTAATACACAAACCACTCGTATTTTTAGACATAGGATAAATCAATATTGATAATTTAGAAAATTTAGACAAAACAATTGAAAAAATATCTAAAGGCCCATAAGCATCAATTTCCCAATCTTTTCTTAAATCAACAGCCAAAGAATTTAATTCCAAATCAGATTTCAAGTTAACCCCCCAATTCTTTTTGTTTTTTATGTAAATATTTCAAATTTTTATATAGCTTATTTATTGATGCAATACATTTTAAATCCGCAACATCAATCTTTTTACTACGAAATGCATAAGACTTTGGATGAAAGCTATCATCTAAACCCAAAAGATACTGTTCACTACATCCAAATAATGCACAAAGTTTATCTAAAATTGTTAAAGACATTGGTCTTTTTCCAGCAGCTATTTGAGATAAATATGGTTGAGATATGTCTAAATATTCTGCTAAATTTTTTTGACTTACTCCCATATTCTCCCTTAAAAATTCCATCCTTTCTCCAACAATTTTATTATCAACCACCATATTTATGCCTCCTATAAATATCTAATAATATTTTGTAATAAAAATAATATAAATTTTTTTATTTTTTATTGCAAAAAATATTAAAAAGAATAAAAAATAGTTAAATTACAGATAACAAATTTAAATTAAACTAAATTTATAAATAATACCTATAATATTTAATTAAAATCAAAAATATATTTTTGATAAAGATATTGCTGAATAAATAATAAAATATTACTCAAAATTCATTATCCTAACTTAAATAATTTTATTTGCAGTTAAACCTATCTAAATTTCCATCTAAACATTCCTCAAGATTTATTTTTAAAATATATATCATCACACTAAACATTTTAATATTAAGTTCAATAAGTATATATAGTTTGTTTAAGTGATTTTGAAAAATTGATACGAAATAATAAAATTGTAGTGATTTAAAAAAAAAAGATAGGTTAATCAAAAAACCATGCCCTAATAGACATTCGTAACCGCTGCAATAATTAACAAAAGCATATTCAAATAATATATCTCACCAATTAATCCAGAAAAACATTTATCGCAAACATCCAATCGGTATAACTTTTACACCGTCATCTCTAGTGTATGCCATTTCACCACCAGTTATAACAGCTAAAAAACTTGGTTCTTCCAAATCAATTTTTTTGTTTTTAACACTATTTTTAATTAATTTTTTTAATTTAAGTAAATTTTCTGCTCCCTTATCAATTTCCCTGTTTCCTAATTTAAATTCTATTAATGCATATCTTCCATCACTTAAATATACTACACAATTCGCTTCAAGACCGCTGTCATCATTGTAATACAATACTTCTCCATTAACTGAACTTGAATAAACCAATAAATCACGTATGCATAAGTTTTCAAATATGAATCCAAAGGTTTCAAAGTCCTTTAATAATTTTTCAGGAGTTAAATTAAGACTTGCTACAGCTATTGATGGATCTATGAATTCCTTTTTAGAAGATTTTCTGATAGTATTTGCCGATCTGATATTTGGTGACCATCCATGAATATTTTGAATAACATATAATCTTTCAAGAGCATCAATATACGAATTATATGTAGGTGCTGATATATCCCCATACTCTGTTTTTATATCTTTCATAAGTGTTTTTTTAGTTGCCAGTGTTGAAATATTTCTGGAATAAGATTTTAAAATAGCTTTTACCTTTTGAGGATTTCGTCTAACTCCGTCTATCTTGGAAACATCACTATTGCATATTATATCAATATAATTTGCTACAATAGCTAATTGCTGTTTTTTTGTTTTTTTGTTTAGTGACTCCGGCCAGCCACCTCTGCAGGCAGCAAATATCAAATCAGATATTGATAAATTTGAAGTTATGCCGTCGATGTTTAAATCTTCATCATTAAATAAATCCATCAGTGATATTGCTCCCGTAGATTCGCCGCTTTCATATAAACTCATTGGTCGCATTACGATTCTTTTTATTCTGCCTGCTCCTGAATGCATAATTTTACTTTCATCAACTATTGTTGAACCTGTTAGAATATAAAGTCCGTCTTCATCTGATTCATCTACCAAATATCTTACTGCATCCCACAGTTCCGGTGCTATTTGCCATTCATCAATTAGCATCGGTTTTTCACCTTTTAATAATTCTATAGGATTTGTGTCTGCAAGTTTTAAATAAGATTTTCCATAAACAGGATGCTGTAACTCTTTTAAGCTATTACATTGCTGTTTAGCTGTTGTAGTCTTTCCACACCACTTTGGACCAGTTATTAATACTGCACCCATGTATTCTAACGATTCTTTTAATTCGTAATCAGTGTATCTCGGCAGATATTTTTTCATGACAATCCCTTTTTTATACTTTTCATCTAATTTATTTTATACTTTTCATTAGATTTATTTTATACTTTTCATAAATACACATTAAAAATGTGAAACTTATGACGATTTAAAATAAGCAATTTGCCCAATAAAATCATTTTCGGCAAAATATAAGGCTATATAAAAGTTTTTAGCTAATTTAAAAGATAGAATCAATCAGAAAAATGAATCAACCCACATACCTACATGTTCGGTAACATGGCCTTCAATAAGTGCTGCAATAATCAGCAGAAAACAGGAAAATACCATAAGAACAATGGACTGTTTTAAATAAATCCTATTTAACTTCCATGAATTTTTAGCCCTTAATTTAAAACCGGGAACATCATTTCTGGTAGTGTCAATTGTTTTTAAAAATCTCCAGATAAACAAAAACAGCAAAACACCAGCTACTGATTCAAAAATCAAAGCAGGAATTTCAAATATTCCATGAGGAACAATTAAAGCAATAAACATCAGACTCATGCGAAAAGGATCCATACTTACTACTTTTCCACCAACAATACCTATAGCCATCCCATTAACAATAACACTGACAAATGACATTATTCCAAAGAAAACAGATGAAAAATATGTTGTAAGACCTGCAGTTTCATTGTTAATAAACAGTTCCAAAGCAGGATCCATTGTAAACTCCCTTGACATCTCTGCTTTAATTTCACCTAAAAACGGATTTAAAATTTCAAGTAACTGAGCATGAAAAATCCAGGCCAAAACCGCTGAAATAACATATAATGAAAACATCAAACAAATCAGACGCCTATTATCTACAATGGAACTTTTAACTTCCCTTTTAGCTATTGAAAAATATCTGTTCATATTATGATATTTATTTGGTGGTGTTAATGTAGTTTTAGTTCATCAACATATTACCAAACCTGCATATGATTAGATAATGTAAAATTCTGATATCTGCACATAGAAAAATATCTGTTTTGGAAAAATAGCATTATAACAAAAGAAAATTAAATACAATAAACTATTAATCTGTGTGATTATCGTTAACAAACAAAAAAAAAGCACAAAATAAATTATAACTTATTATACAACATTACTGCACCAAAACATCCAAATTACCTAATTAAGCATATTATATTTATGTAAAATCACCTGAAATAATTTACTGATTTTTTATAATGTATTACATATTAAAGGATTTTATGAAAATAAAAAGGTAAAATATATTAAGTAATAGTAAAATATATATAATTGAAGTTAAATTCTGAACTGCTTCAAAAAAATATTTTATAAAAGCTTTGTATTGATTAGGTGGATAATTGTGCAGGAAAATTCTTCCACCTTTTCCATGTTGGATGGGGTTTTGTAAAAATGATAGGTTGTGTAGCCCCATCCACTTATTCTTTTTTTATGGATTAGCTAATGGATAGCGAGTTTTTTTATTTAATTGAAGATTTCTATACTTTATCAACTAAAAGCTAAAAAAAAAGTCTGAAAAATCCTGTTTTGTTTTAAAAAAAAATGAACAATAATATTATTGAACAATATTGCCTGACTTTTACAAAAAGATATTATACTAAAAAAAATCAAATGAAATTATATGAAACCTAAAGTTGGGATTATCAGTGCTGGTGCACTTGGAACTGCTTTAGCACAATCCATTTCAAAAAACAATGATAACATTTTATTATGGGGCAGGAACCCTGAATTAATAAATGAAATCAATAATGAACATACAAATAGCAAATATTATCCTAATTTTCAATTAAATGAAAATATAACTGGAATTGATGATTTGGAAAAATTATATGACTGCAATGTTATTATACTGGCTATTCCATCATCAGTCATTCGTGAAATGATGGAAAAATTAGCTAAAATAATATCTCCAGACTGTGCAATTATAACAACCATAAAAGGTATTGAATTATCCAGCCATAAAACAATGAGCCAGATTATCAACGAATACGTTGACAATGAAACATATGTACTTTCAGGACCTAATATTGCAAAGGAAATTATGAACAATTTTCCGGCAGCCACATCAATTGCAGGAAAAGGAGATTATAGGTTAATTGAATCTGTTTTTGACAAAAGCAATATGAAAGTAGACTACAATGATGACATTATAGGTACTGAGTTTTGTGGAATTATTAAAAACATAATAGCTATTTCACAGGGAATTCTAGAGGGAATGGACATTAATTACAATGCAAAATTAGCATTTTTCACTAAAAGTTTCCTTGAAGCTAAAGACATTATTGAAAAGTTAGGCGGAAAAAGAGATACTGTGGATCAATACTGCGGATTTGGAGACATTATTACTGCATCACTGTTTCCGGTTAGCAGAAACCATACCCTGGGAGTTCTTGCCGGACAAAATATAGTAATTGATGAACAGGCAACAGGAGTGCTTTTTGAAGGAAAAAACACCTCTAAAGTGTTTAAACAAATATGTGATGAACATGATATTCACAGTCCGACAGTTGACTTTGTTTACCATACAGTAATTGAAAATAAAAACCCTAAAATCGAGTTCAATAGGATTTGGGATGAATTGTAATATTCAACCCAATTCATTAAATTTTCCATCACAAAAATCTTCCATTACTGAAGATATTTCTTTAGAAATATTAATATCAATATATGAACCTGTTTTATTTAATTCAATTGATTTTATAAATGCTACAAGCTCATATCTTATTCCTTCACCATCTAATTGATAGAAATATTTCTTATTTTCATTTTGATTTTCAAAACGTATTTCAAAATAGTCTGTTTTCCACCACGGAGCAGGAACATAAATATATCCTTTTGTTCCAGAGATTATTAATTCCCCTTCAGATTTAACTCCTTTTCCAACTTTTACAGAAGCTACTGCATTTGGATATGTGAAATCTATTTTTGTAAACAAATCAAAACTCTCTGTACTGTCTAACAAAAGAGAATTAATGTTTTTGTCTAAATAATTATTCCCTAACAATTGAAATACTGGAAGTAATGCTGTTGGACCCCAGGAAGTTATACTATTCCAAGTATCCTCAACTGCATCTGCAGAAAGTTCTTTTAAACTGGTACAGGTTGCATCAACTGATATTACATCTCCAATTTTTCCTTTTTTAGCAAGTAACAACAATCTGTTATAAGCAGTTGAATATGCTGTTTTAATTGAATCCATTAAAATCAGATTATTCTTTTTAGCCAGTTTGAATAATTCGCAGAGTTCCTCTTCTTTAAGAGCAATTGGCGATTCACATAAAATATGGACTCCATTTTCAAGTGCCTTTTTTGCTTGTTTGTAATGTTTTGATGGATGAGATACGATAAATATTGCATCAACATTATTTAGTAATTCATCAAAGTCCGGAGTTAAAATTAAATCATCATCAAAGTCTTTAAGTTGGTTTTCATCACCTGAACATATTCCTCCAACAGTCAATCCGTTAACATATTGGCTTTCATTGTAAAATTTGTTTAAAACTAAACCTTCACCAACTAAACCTAATGTAACCTGCCTATCTTTGGATCGTATATCAGTACTTGAAACTCCTTCAGTTCTCTCCAAATAAACAACATCACAGTACTCTCTAAGATAATCAAATTCACCAACCCAATCAGATCCTACAGTAAAAATATCAATATCATATCTTTTGATATCATCTATCTTTTGACCTTCATATTCTTCTATAATGATTTCATCAGCCAGCCCTGTTGCTCTTACTGACTCTATCCTTTCCATTAATGACTGCTGTACATTGATTTTTCCCCTGTTTTTATCAAAGTCATCAGCAGTAACCCCTACAATCAAATAGTCTCCAAGTGCTTTTGCCCTTTCCAGTAATCTTTGATGACCATAATGAAATAAATCATATGTACCATAGGTTATAACTTTAATCATTAGAATAATCCTCTTTTTTGAATATCTCTAAGTGCATCAATCAAAGTATCATTATCTTCAGTAGATAAATCACCCATATGTCCAACTCTAAAAATCATGTCTTTTGATAAATCATCCCTTGCTGTACTAACCCATATATCATATTCATTTTTTAATATTTCAACAAGATTTACATCAAGAATTTCTTTAGAGTGAACTGTGGTAACTGCATTAGATAAACATTTACATCTAACTTCAAATGGAAATTCTTTAATTTTATTTCTAAAATCATTAGCTAAATTTGTAGTTCGCTCAATTTCAACTTTAACTCCACCATCATTTTTAATTTGATTCAATCTCGCATTAATCTGTAACAAAATAGTAATAGCTGGAGTATATGGTGTTTGACCTCTCTTAGCATTTAACAACATATCTTTTAAATCAAAATACATTGATTTACATGAATTATTGTTCACCCTATCTACAGCACGTCCGGATAAAGTTATAATAGCAATTCCCGGAGGACATGCCAATGCTTTTTGAGAACCAGTTATTACAACATCCACTCCGTGCTCGCTCATATTAATATAATCAGCTAAAAAAGAACTAACGGCATCAACAACTAAAAATAGATTATTTCTTCTACAGAAATCACTTATTAAATCAATGTCATAATGAACTCCTGAACTTGTTTCACAAATATTAACCATAAATGCAGTATAACCCTTATTATCATACTCCTCTAACATTTGAGAAGTAAGACATGATCCAAAATCTATTTTAATATCATCACAGTCAATATTATGGAGTTTACATAAATCTACAAATCTTTGACCAAATCCCCCACCATTGACAATCAATACTTTATCATTTTCTGTAAAAACATTCATTACAGTAGCTTCCATACCAGAAGTTCCAGATCCCGTTAAAAATATGACTTTGGAATCTTCATCTGCAAAAAGCATTTCTTTCATTAATTTTTCATTCTCAAGAGTGATTTTGGAAAATTCAGGAGTTCTAAAATAAGGAGTTTGTTCACTTCCAATTTTTAAAACTAAATCACTACTCATAACTGGACCTAAAGCAAAATTCAACACAATATCACCAATAGTTAATTTGTTCTAAAACCACAAACATTACATAAACCATAATAAAGTGGATTCTAAAGTTATTATATAATAAACTAAGGAATTTAACTAATTAATATATTATTAATATTTTAATTACTTAAATATAATTCCCTTCAAAAATACTCTTCAATTTTAAATCAAAATATTAATAAAACCTCAAAATAACATTATTTATTCAAAATCAAAATTATTATTAATTTCTTTTAAATAATCAACAGACTTTGAAAATGCTTCATTCATCTCATCAACTGAAGCAAACTGGTTTTCCACAAAATCTGCCATATTATGAGTTTCAATAACTTTTGGAAGATCCCTGAAATTTTTACCATAAATTAATGACAAATAATAGTCAACATCATTTGGACAATTAAATTCATACCCTTCAAAGGAAATTTTATTTAAAGGAAATGTTTTACTAGTTTCAAAAATCCTAACTGGAGCTAACGGGATAACATCAAAAGAATCTGCAAATTGAGGAGTTTCATTTAATACAAAACCAAACTTATCATTAAACTCATTTAATTTTTTAAAAAAAAGATATTCTCCTTTTTTAACTTTTTGATTGAATTTATATTTATTTGAAACATAGTTTTTCTTAAAAAAACTTATTTTTTCAGTTTCTAAAAAATCCTTTGGGAAAAAATCAATTTTAACATAAGGTTTAAGCCAAGCAATTTGTAAAAAAGAAAAATTATCATCATTCAAATAACCTTCTTTATTATCAACATCATAAACACTTTTAAAATCAGAAAAATAGTTTTTTTGACCTTCAATTAATAAAGTTAAACCACAATTCTCTTTAAAATAGTCATGTTTTGAAATTTCTAAAGGTAGCACTTCCAACAATTTATTATAATCTTTTCTAAGCATTGTTAAATCAACATCATCATCCCATGGAATAAATCCTCCATGACGAACTGCGCCTAATAAAGTTCCACCATCTAACCAATAATTAATTTCATGTTTTTTACATACATTATCAACAAAACGAAGCAATTCCACATATAATAACTGGATATCCCTCAAAGTTCCATTAAATTTAATATCTCCATCAATAACTAACATTTTTAATAATTGATTTTGTGATTCTAACTGGTGTCTTTCCAAATTATATTTAAATATTTTTTTAGGAATCTTTAAAAAAAAATTTAAAATATTATTATTATACTTAATAAAATCAGGCAAACATGAATATAATTTTTCCAAATCCATCTAATCATCTCATTAATCTATAACTTCATTTATTTTAATTTTTAATAGTTTCCAAAATCAATAAATTCATTAAAATGATTTGTTCTTTCATCTTTTGGAGGTAATTTCATATAATCACCATATTCAATTTTTAAAAAAGAATCATAATTTTCTGGAACAATTATATTTAAAGACTCAAAAGGCACTTTTTTTCCTGACTTAAATAATGATTTAGGTAAGCCGTGATCACTTTTAAATCCTCCCAAATCAATTACTTCCTGACAGTCTTCATCACTGTATTTAAAAGCCAAGTTCCTTTGAACTTTTCTGAATAACTTTGGTTTAAGATGTAAAAATTTAAACAAACTTTTAATAAATTTTCCAACTCTTTCCTTATTTTTAGAAACATATTTATCATTACATATTACCCTAAATAAAAAGAAAAAATTATGTAAAAAGCAACTTTTTTTAATAAAAAAATATTTTTTAAATTTATTATCTGGCAAATTATCTAATGGAAATATATCAATATTTATCCCAACATCAAAATTACTATTATCTGCCCATATTGCGCCAATTTTAGTTCCATTTAAACTTAATTTAGCAAAAGGAAAATAATAATCATCATAATGTTCCCAGCATAAGAGAGTATATTTATCCTGTTTTTCATTTTGCATTATTTTTAAAAATTTTTCATAATCCTCTCTAAACATGAACAAATCGATGTCATCATCCCATGGAATAAAACCTTTATGCCTTATAGCTCCCAAAACAGTACCATATGCTGCAAAATAAGTTAAATTATGTTTTTCACATAGTTCAATAAAATCTTTAAAAATCATTAATTGAACATTATGCAAATGTTCTAATACATCATCATCATATTCAACACAGGATTCAACATTAATTATACTCATAATTTCACCAGTAGTCAAGTTATTTTTATATTAATAAATTAAACATTATAATATTTTGTATAATTGATAAATAATATTATTTATGGAGTAAGTATTATTTAATGTGAACCTCTAAAAGAATTTAGGCTCTTTCAAAAACTTGTGTGATTTTTTTAATTTTCATTTTTATGTTCTAATAGTTTAATTTTAGCATGAATATTTTTAAAAATTTTTCACAATCAGTTTCATAAACTTCATCAAAATAATCAGCAAAAGAATCTTTGGGTAATTTAATACCCTTATCTAACATCTCTTCCATAATCCGTTTGCACCATCTTCCGATAACATACATATTTAAACTTAAATACTTCAAATGAATTTAAAAGTTAATAATCATTTGTAATAACAAAATTGGCTGAACAACCTTTAAATTTTCTATAAATATCATACTTAACATGTTCAGTAGCTAAAATTTAATTTATTGATTTTATTAGATAAATCTTTTTTTGAATCTGTCTTCCCATTTAATTTGTCTTTAGCTTCAATTAAATGAATATGAACTTTTTTATTTTTGGACTCTGTTGAAATCCCTTAATTTTTTACAGTTGAAGTTGCACATCGACTATGATTTTTTGAAGAATTTTTAG